>MCNG01000001.1_pt1 | contig 130113 bp, 121 predicted proteins | sample 778231 | NCBI WGS metagenome assembly MCNG01 (sample SAMN04296815, study PRJNA304217) | bioreactor metagenome | isolation source: sea sediment enriched with benzalkonium chloride | place: Turkey: polluted region of the Marmara Sea
GTATTTTGCCAAATCAGAAAGTCTTTTTCAGAGTTTCCCTAGGGACCAGCTTCCATAGAGCATGTAGGCCACGGCACCGATCACCCCACCCCAGATGAGGCCGTTGATCAAGGCTACCGCCAGTTCCTTGCGCATCAGCCGCGAGGTATTACCAGTGCTCACCTGATCCAAGGCCATCGCCCGCACAATCATGGTGATGGTCTGGTTACCCGAGTTGCCGCCTATCCCGGCAACAATGGGCATCAGCGCCGCCAGCGCCACCAGCTTCTCGATGGAGCCCTCGAACAGGCCAATCACCCTAGATGCCAGGAATGCCGTAATCAGGTTGATCGCCAACCAGGCCCAACGGTTGCGCAAGGACTTCCACACCGACGCGAAGATGTCTTCCTCTTCACGCAGACCGGCCATGCTGAGGACTTCGCTCTCGCTCTCCTCGCGGATCAGGTCGACCATTTCATCGATGGTCAAACGTCCAATCAGCTTGTCGTTCTTATCGACCACCGGTGCCGAAATAAGGTCATAACGCTCGAATGCCTGGGCAGCGTCATAGGCATCTTCATCGGGATGAAAACTCACCGGATCGCTGGCCATGACTTCTGCGACCTGCTTTTCAGGGTCATTGACCAACAGTCGCTTGATCGGTAGCACACCCTTGAGCACACCGTCGTAGTCCACGACGAACAACTTGTCAGTATGGCCGGGTAGCTCCTTCAGGCGCCGCAGGTAACGCAGGACCACTTCAAGGCTGACATCCTCGCGGATGGTCACCATCTCGAAGTCCATCAATGCGCCGACTTGCTCTTCGTCATAGGACAACGCAGAACGAACGCGCTCACGCTGCTGCCCGTCAAGAGCCTCCATCAGCTCATGGACAACGTCTCGCGGCAGCTCGGGAGCCAGGTCAGCAAGTTCGTCGGCGTCCATCTCCTTGGCCGCAGCCAGGAGCTCATGATCGTCCATGTCGGCGATCAGGGTTTCACGTACGGAGTCGGATACTTCGAGAAGGATGTCGCCGTCACGCTCGGCCTTGACCAACTGCCAGACGGTCAGACGCTCTTCCAGAGGCAAGGCTTCGAGGATATAGGCGACGTCGGCGGAGTGCAGGTCATCGAGCTTGCGCTGCAACTCGACCAGATTCTGCCGATGGACCAGGTTTTCCACCCGATCATGATGGTGGCCTTCCTGACGATGCGTCAGGTCTTCGACCACTCGCTGGCGCTGCAGTAGCTCAACGACCTGAGCCAGGCGGTCCTGCAGGCTTTCCTGCGTTTTCTTTACTTCTACTTCGGTCATAGGCGAACTCCACTCCCAGCAGAGGAGCACGCCGGAAGGATCAATCAGTCAGTTCATGATTGTGAAAACGAGATACTGAGTAACTACTGGGTAAGTCCATGGAGATATTCCACAAGCCCCGGCGGGGCTGACGGGCGCAATCATACACCGCCTGGCGGTTTTAGACGCTAAAAAATCACGGCAAGAACAAGCGCTTGCGACATAAACCTGAGCAGAGCCCGAATCTACGAAACTGCGACGCTTCGGCGAAAAAAGAAAACACACACCGAGAGAAAAAAGCCTGTGGCGCATTGGCGCACAGGGGATTCGACTGCACACGGGACCAGCCGTTCCAGACGAACGAAGAAGAAAGAGAGAAGATAAAAATCGCTAAAAACAAAAAGCCCGTATCTTTCGATACGGGCTTTTTGATATATGGTGCACTCGACAGGATTCGAACCTGTGACCGCTCGGTTCGTAGCCGAGTACTCTATCCAGCTGAGCTACGAGTGCATTTGTGCTTTTAGACCAGACCACAACTGGTTGAAACCGAGTTATTCATATCGCTACAACTAACTCTTAAATGGTGCACTCGACAGGATTCGAACCTGTGACCGCTCGGTTCGTAGCCGAGTACTCTATCCAGCTGAGCTACGAGTGCATATGTTGCCGCGCATTATAGCCCGTCAAATCATTTTGTTAAGCACTTTTTCTAGTAAATTCAATAACTTACAGAAGAAGCCAGATTACGACGTGCTAAGCAAATAATGGCGGAGAACGGGGGATTCGAACCCCCGACACCCTTTTGAGGTGTACTCCCTTAGCAGGGGAGCGCCTTCGGCCACTCGGCCAGCTCTCCGCAACACGGGGCGTATATTAACCACCTTTCTCCCCGTTTGCAAACAAAAAAAACGAGAAAAATTAATGGCTTGGTTCTTCGTCCTTCTCTTTCTTTATCCGCAGGTAGATTTCCTCGCGGTGAACCGCCACTTCTTTGGGGGCGTTGACACCAATACGCACTTGATTACCTTTGACGCCGAGCACCGTCACGGTGATTTCGCCATCACCAATGATCAAGCTTTCTGCGCACCGACGAGTCAGAATCAGCATACCTTTCTCCTCACGCATTACATTTCAGGGACTACAGTCTGCAAAAAAAAGGGTGTCGGCCTACAACCTGGTCGGCAGTAGTCCTACACGCCTAAGTATTGACTAGCGTGGACGAAAGAACAGCTTTCTTCCACGCCGATCAAAAACACAAAGGGCGCGGTCAGACCGCGCCCCTTTCAAACACGCATCACTCGCCCTGTCGGGCTGGCGCGTCGAGCTCGAACGCGGTGTGCAGGGCACGTACCGCCAGCTCCAGGTATTTCTCTTCGATCACGACCGAAACCTTGATTTCGGAGGTGGAGATCATCTGGATATTGATGCTCTCCTTGGCCAGCGCTTCGAACATCCGGCTGGCCACGCCCGCATGGGAGCGCATGCCGACACCCACGATCGAGACCTTGGCGATGTCGGTATCGCCGACCACTTCCCGTGCGCCGATTTCACGCGCGGTGTTCTCCAGCACATTCTGTGCGGCCAGATAGTCGTTGCGATGCACAGTGAAGGTGAAATCGGTGGTGTTATCGTGCGAAACGTTCTGCACGATCATGTCGACTTCGATGTTCCCTGCACTGATGGGGCCAAGGATCTTGAAGGCCACGCCAGGGTTGTCTGGCACGCCACGGATAGTCAGCTTGGCTTCATCGCGATTAAAAGCGATGCCGGAAATGATCGGCTGTTCCATGGATTCCTCTTCATCAATAGTAATGAGGGTGCCCGGACCCTCTTGGAAGCTGTGCAACACGCGCAGCGGAACGTTGTACTTACCGGCAAACTCGACCGCACGGATCTGCAGCACCTTGGAACCGAGGCTGGCCATCTCCAGCATTTCCTCGAAGGTGATCTTGTCCAGGCGCTGGGCCCGGGCAACCACCCGCGGGTCAGTGGTGTAGACGCCATCCACATCGGTGTAGATCTGGCACTCGTCAGCCTTCAAGGCCGCGGCTAGCGCCACACCCGTGGTATCGGAGCCACCACGGCCCAGGGTTGTAATGTTGCCGTGCTCGTCAACACCCTGGAACCCGGCAACGACAACCACACGACCAGCCTTCAGGTCGCCACGAATCTTCTGATCATCGATCTGTAGGATTCGCGCTTTATTGTGAGCGCTATCAGTCAGGATGCGGACCTGGTTGCCGGTGTAGGACACCGCCGGGATACCACGCTTGATCAAGGCCATGGCCAACAACGCGATGGTCACCTGCTCACCCGTGGACACGATCACATCCAGCTCACGGGGAACCGGCTGGAATTCACCACTGATCTGCTTGGCCAGATCGATCAGGCGGTTGGTTTCGCCACTCATCGCCGACAGCACAATCACCAGGTCGTCGCCAGCTTCGCGGAACTTCTTCACCTTGTCGGCAACCTGCTCGATCCGCTCGATAGAGCCGACCGAAGTGCCTCCAAATTTCTGTACGATCAAAGCCATTTTCTAAGCCGCCTCAGCCCGTCAAGGGGCGCCCGTTAAACAATAAAACTGCACAGCGCGGGCCTCGCCACTAGACGACGAAGCCCGCTCGGAGCCTTAAATGCCCTGTTCGACAAATGGCACGGTCAGGGCCAACGCGGCATCCAGAGCAGCGGCATCCACACCACCACCCTGTGCCATGTCTGGACGACCACCGCCCTTACCGCCCACCGCAGCAGCGGCTTGTTTCATCAAATCACCGGCTTTGAGTTGGCCAGTCAGGTCCTTGGTCACGCCAGCAACCAGTACGACCTTTTCCTCATGGACACTGCCGAGCAGGATCACTGCGCGACCGAGTTTGTTTTTCAACTGATCCACCAACGCCAGCAGCGCCTTGCCATCCTGGCCGTCGAGCCGTGCCGCCAGTACTTTTACGCCTTTGATGTCGGCCGCCTGGGAAGACAGGTCATCACCGGCAGCCGCTGCCGCCTTGGCTTGCAGTTGCTCCAGCTGTTTCTCCAGCAGGCGGTTGCGCTCAAGCACCGCCGCCAGCTTGTCGATCAGGTTGTCACGGCTGCCCTTAACCAGGACCGCCGCTTCCTTGAGTTGCTCTTCGCCCGCATTGAGGTAGGCCAGGGCCGCAGCACCGGTGACCGCCTCGATACGCCGAACACCGGCAGCCACACCACCTTCGCTGGTGATCTTCAACAGGCCGATGTCGCCGGTACGATTGGCGTGGATACCGCCACACAGCTCGACCGAGAAGTCGCCGCCCATGCTCAGCACGCGCACGCTATCGCCATACTTCTCGCCGAACAGCGCCATGGCGCCCTTCTTCTTGGCGGTGTCGATGTCGGTCTCTTCGGTTTCCACCGCGGTGTTCTTGCGGATCTGGGCGTTGACGATGTCTTCCAACGCCTTGATCTGCTCCGGCTTGATCGCTTCGAAGTGGCTGAAGTCGAAACGCAGGCGCTGGCTGTCCACCAGCGAGCCCTTCTGCTGCACATGCTCGCCCAACACCTGGCGCAAGGCCGCGTGCAGCAAGTGGGTAGCCGAGTGGTTCAGCGAAGTGGCATGACGCACGTCGGCGTCGACCTGGGTTTCAACCGAGGCGCCAACGCTCAGGCTGCCCTTGACCAGTACGCCGTGATGCAGGAAAGCACCACCGGTCTTGGTGGTGTCGCGTACATCGAAACGCGCGCCACCGGCTGCCAGGAACCCGCAGTCACCGATCTGGCCACCGGACTCAGCGTAGAACGGGGTCTGGTCGAGGATCACCACGCCCTCCTCGCCTTCGCCCAGCACCTCGACCGATTGCCCTTCCTTATAGAGAGCAACCACCTTGGCCGAGCCGCTGGTGGCGTGATAACCGGTGAACTCGGTGGCCACATCGACCTTGACCAGGCTGTTGTAGTCCATGCCGAAGGAACTGGCGGAGCGAGCGCGTACACGCTGGCCTTCCATCTCGCGCTCGAAACCTTCCTCGTCCAGGGTCAGGTTACGCTCACGGGCGATGTCACCCGTCAGGTCCATGGGGAAACCGTAGGTGTCATAGAGCTTGAACACCACGTCACCCGGAACCACGCTGCCCTTGAGCTCGGCCAGATCCTGCTCGAGGATCTTCAGGCCCTGCTCCAGGGTCTTGGCGAACTGCTCTTCTTCGGCCTTGAGCACACGCTCGATATGCGCCTGCTGGCTCTTGAGCTCGGGGAAGGCCTCGCCCATCTCGGCCACCAGCGCAGCAACGATCTGGTAGAAGAAGCTGCCCTTGGCGCCCAGCTTGTTGCCATGGCGGCACGCACGGCGAATGATCCGACGCAGCACATAGCCGCGACCTTCGTTGGAAGGCAGCACGCCATCGGCGATCAGGAAACCGCAGGAGCGGATGTGGTCGGCCACGACTTTCAGCGAGGCCTGGCCGTCGTTGCTGCAACCGATCGCCTTGGCCGCTGCGGCCAGCAGGTTCTGGAACAGGTCGATCTCGTAGTTCGAATGCACGTGCTGCAGTACGGCACTGACGCGCTCCAGGCCCATGCCGGTATCCACCGACGGCGCTGGCAGCGGGTGCAGCACGCCGTCGGCGGTGCGGTTGAACTGCATGAAGACGTTGTTCCAGATCTCGATGTAGCGGTCGCCGTCTTCTTCCGGCGAGCCGGGTGGGCCGCCCCAGATATCGGCGCCGTGATCGTAGAAGATCTCGGTGCAAGGGCCGCAAGGACCGGTGTCGCCCATGGTCCAGAAGTTGTCGGAGGCGTAAGGCGCGCCTTTGTTGTCGCCAATGCGCACCATACGCTCGGCCGGAACCCCGACTTCCTGGGTCCAGATGTCGTAGGCCTCGTCGTCGGTGGCGTAGACAGTGACCCAGAGTTTTTCCTTCGGCAGGTTCAGCCACTTCTCGGAAGTCAGGAAGGTCCAGGCGAAGGTGATGGCGTCACGCTTGAAATAGTCGCCGAAGCTGAAGTTGCCCAGCATTTCGAAGAAGGTGTGGTGACGTGCGGTATAACCGACGTTTTCCAGGTCGTTGTGCTTGCCACCGGCGCGGACGCACTTCTGGCTGCTGACAGCGCGGGTATAGGCGCGCTTTTCCTGGCCCAGGAAGCAGTCCTTGAACTGGTTCATCCCCGCGTTGGTGAACAGCAAGGTTGGGTCGTTGCCTGGGATCAAGGAGCTGGAGGCTACACGGGTGTGGCCCTGCTCTTCGAAGAAGCGGAGGAAGGCTTCACGGATTTCTGCGCTTTTCATTAGGTTCTTCCACGGAGACTGCGGCCAAAGGCCTGTGCGCAACGTCAACAGACGAAACGACGGCAAAGGGCCGCATTATATCGGCGTTAATCACTTGGTACAGTGTGTTTGTACGATACAAACAGTCAATTGGACGGAGAACACTGTCACTTGCGAGAAAACTCGGCAAAAGTGCTCACCACTTGGTCGATTTGCCCACGCTCGACGTCCAGATGAGTCACCAGGCGCATCCTTGGTGCGGCGCTCAGACGCACACCCCGCTCACCCGCAAAGGCCTTGAGGGCCTCGGCCCGCTCACCCAACTGCACATAGATCATATTGGTCTGCACCGGCTCGACGCTGTAACCCGCCGCGCGCAAGGCTTCGGCCAACAACTGCGCGTTGGCGTGGTCGTCCGCCAAACGCTGCACCTGATGATCCAGGGCATACAAGCCCGCGGCCGCCAGCCCTCCAGCCTGACGCATGCCGCCACCGACCATCTTGCGCAGGCGCCGGGCCTTGCCAATCAGCTCGCTGGAACCGCAAAGCACCGACCCGACCGGCGCCCCCAACCCTTTTGACAGGCATACCGATACCGAATCGAAGTGCTCGGTAATGGCGCGGGCCTCCACCCCCAGCTTCACGGCTGCGTTATACAAGCGCGCGCCATCCAAGTGCAGGGCCAAGCCGTGCTCGCGACTGAATGCGCGCGCCTGGGCCAGATAACCCAGCGGCAGGACCTTGCCCTGCATGGTGTTTTCCAGCGCCAGCAGGCGAGTACGGGCGAAATGGAAGTCATCGGGCTTGATCGCCGCTGCCACCTGGCCCAGGTCCAGCGAACCATCGGCCTGGACCTCCAGTGGTTGCGGCTGGATCGAGCCCAGCACCGCCGCGCCACCGCCCTCGTATTTGTAGGTGTGGGCTTGCTGCCCGACGATGTATTCGTCGCCACGCTCGCAATGAGCCATCAGCGCCAACAGATTGCTCATCGTGCCGGAAGGCACGAACAGCGCCGCAGCGAACCCCAGGCGCCTGGCCAGCTCGGCTTCCAGCTGGTTGACCGTCGGATCCTCGCCGTACACGTCGTCCCCGGTGCGGGCGCTGGCCATGGCATCGAGCATGCCGGGAGTCGGCTGGGTCACGGTGTCACTACGAAGATCGATCACGCTCATCACATCTGGCCTCGCTGCTGGCCCCTCGGGCCCGGTTAAGACAGGGAATTCCCTTTCGGACATGAATTACTGCCGTCTCACCCCCGAATAATCAAGCAACAACTTTAGAAAAAACTGATCCTGAGCAGGAAAAATCTGACAAGAACCCAAAGGTACGATGTTTTCCTGGGCAGACTGTGTTAAAAATCCACCGCCCGGGCCAAAGCCACGGGCATACGTTCTCAGGGCGGGGTGTAATTCCCCACCGGCGGTAATTGCACGCAATGTGCATAGCCCGCGAGCGCTTGGCACCATCGGCAGCTTGCCTGCAGGTGATGACAAGGTCAGCAGACCCGGTGTGATCCCGGGGCCGACGGTCATAGTCCGGATGAAGAGAGAACGGGATTAGCACCGAAGGGCCGCTGCCGAACCGTCGTGGGTAATCCACGCGGGCCCTGCGCGCACCCTTGAATCCCATTCGATTCATGCATGCCCTGTTTTTCATACAAACAGGAGTCAGAACAGATGCAACTCTCTGCTATCGATAGCAAAAGCAAACACCATCCCAACGAGCGCGTCGCCTTTGTCCAGGCTTGCTGGCACAAGGAAATCGTCGATCAGAGCCGCCAGGGCTTCCTCACCGAAATGCTTGCCCAGGGCTACCAGGAAAGCGACATCGACTTCTTCGAGGTCGGTGGCGCCTTCGAGATCCCGCTGCAAGCCAAGCTGCTGGCCAAGTCCGGTCGCTATACCGGGATCGTCGCGGCCGGCCTGGTGGTGGACGGCGGCCTCTACCGCCACGACTTCGTCGGCCAGGCGGTGATCAACGGGCTGATGCAGGTGCAATTGGAAACCGAAGTGCCGGTGTTCTCGGTGGTGCTGACCCCGCATCATTTCCATGCGGGCGAAGAACACCAGAAGTTCTTCTTCGAACACTTCGTGGTCAAGGGTCGGGAGGCGGCCATCACCTGCGCCGACACCCTGAACAAGACTCGCGCCCTGCGCCGTAACGAACAACGCGCAGTCGCAGTGTAAGGACTGCAACAAGGCAGCCCGCCACGGCGGGCTGCCTTGTTGGCTTGCAGTATCAGCTCAGGCCATCGGCCGTGGCCGGCACGATCAGGATCCCGGCACGCAGGCCATTCTTGACCTTGGGGTTGGGGAAAATGATCCTCGCGCCCTTCTCCTCGATGACCCAGCGGGTCTGGGCAATGTCCTCGGCCAGCAGGTAACCCATCTCCAATTCGGAAAAGTTCTCCACGTCCGCTGGCAAGTGCAGTTGGAAGCTGTCGCTGTGCTTGATCACTTCCCGAGAGACACTGAACAACTTCAATCCTTCGAGGCTGTCCTGCTCTGCGGGCGGCTCGCTGCCCTCGATCAGTTGCTTGAGCCGGGTTTCCAGGCGCTCGACATTGACCCCCTGGTTCTGCCCGAACGGCCGGGCCTTGCCCAGCTCCAGGGTGAAGGACTCGGCGCCCAGTTGATCGTAGGTGTAGGCGCTGAAAACGATCGACGGCTTGTTCTGCAACAGCACCGCCTCCATGCCGCAGGCCCGCAGGCGCGCCAGTTCGCGACGCGAATGCTGGCGCCCGTCCTTCCATGGGTACAGGGCGAACTGCTCGATCTTCGAACCGCGAATGGCCGTATGCAGGTCGTAGTGCAGGCGCTCGCGCCCCGGCACGCTGAAGAAACTCGCCGCCAGGCGCTCCAGCTCACAGGCGCGCAAGGCCTCATTACCACTGCTCAACTCATGCCGGCCGTTGAACAGTCGATTGACATCCTGCTCGACGAAACGCTCGCCGCGGCGCATGGCCTCGGGATTGCCGAACAGGAACAGGATACGGGCGCGGGGCTTCAGGTCGCCCCGGGCGATGTCATGCAACAGGCGGTCGAGCAACTCGATGGGAGCGGTCTCGTTGCCGTGGATGCCGGCGGACAACAACAGGTCCAGCCCGTTGTCGCGCGCCTCGGGGGGGCGCACTTCCAGCGCCCCCTCGCTCAGCCAGCGCATGCGCACGCCGTCGACAGTCAGTTGAGTCTTCTCTGCCGGTTCACGGCCGGCGAGGGTCAGTTCAAGCAGTTTGCCGAGGGCGAGCATAGAGCGCGTTCCTTAGTGAGCGTGGCCGCAGCCAGGGCCGTGTACGTGATCGTCGTCGCCAGCGTCGGCCGGCTCCATTTCCAACTGCAGGCTGACCAGGTTGGTCGCCAGTGGACGCAGCAGCAGGCTGGCGTACTCCTCGTCGCCCTCCTCCACATCCACGCCAATCAGCAACTGGCCACGGCCGTCCTGCTGGATCCACACTTCCTTGCCTTGCCACAACACCGCAAAACGGGTGCAGGAAGTTTCCTGCTGGGCGCCTTCGGCATCTTCAAGGATCAGTTGCAGGGTATCGCTCATGGGTCGGTTCTCGTCTGGGGTGAAGCACCGCACCCGGATCGTCCGGGTGCGGGCTGTCAATTGATCTGGAAAGGATAAACCGCGCCCAGTTTAAGGATTTGCGTCAACTCATCCAATGCCGTCCGGCACTCGACCAGCAGTTGCGGGTCCGCCAAGTCGCTTTCGGCCAGACGATCGCGGTAATGCTTGCCAACCCATTGGGTCAGGGTCTCGTACAGCGGCGCGGTCATGATCACGCCAGGGTTGACCGCCGCCAACTCGGTTTCGTTGAGCGCCACGCGCAGGCGCAGGCACGCCGGGCCACCGCCGTTCTGCATGCTCTGCTTGAGATCGAAGACCTTCACCTCGCGGATCACGCCGCCTGAGCTGGTGAGGTTTTGCAGGTATTGCCAGACCCGCTCGTTGCTGCGGCACTCTTCAGGCACGATCAGCAACATGCTGCCATCGGCACGAGACAACAGCTGGCTGTTGAACAGATAGGAGCGTACCGCGTCCTCTACCGACACCTGGGAGCGAGGCACGCAGATCGCCTGGAAGTTGGCGCCGCGCTTGCCCAGCTTGGCCTGCAGCTCGGCAAGCATCGTGTCGGTGTGGAGGAAGGCATCCTCGTGGTAGAACAGCACCTCGCCGTTACCCACGGCGATCACATCGTTATGGAACACGCCCTGGTCGATCACTGCCGGGTTCTGCTGGGCATAGACCACGCCCTCCTCGCCCAGCCCATGCAACCTGGCCACGGCCTGGGACGCCTCCAGGGTCTGGCGCGCCGGATACTTCTGCGGAGCCGGGTAGCGCGTATCGAAAGCACTGCGACCGAAGACGAAGAACTCGACGCCAGCCTGGCCGTAGTCACGGCAGAAGCGCGTGTGGTTGGCCGCGCCCTCATCACCGAACTGCGCCACTGCCGGCAAGGCCGCGTGGTGGGCGAAGTGCTTCTGGTCGGCGAACATCGCCCCCAGTACCCGGCTGGTGGTCGGGTGCTCGATGCTGCGGTGGTACTTGCAGTTGAGGTTGGCGGCGGTGAAATGCACACGGCCATCGGCGGTGTCGGCACTCGGGCTCACGGTGGCGGCGTTGGCCACCCACATGCTCGAAGCCGAGCAACTGGCGACCAGCAACGGCATGGCCTGCTTGGCCGCCTGCTGAATGACCTGCGCATCCGTTCCGGCAAAGCCCAGGCTACGCAGCGCAGCCACATCCGGACGCTCCTGCGGGGCGAGCACGCCCTGCTGGAAGCCCATGTCCATCAGCGCCTTCATCTTCGCCAGGCCCTGCAACGCCGCTTCTTTAGGATTGGAGCCCTGCTGGCTATTGCTCTGGGAGGCGACGTTGCCGTAGGACAAACCGCCGTAGTTATGGGTCGGCCCCACTAGACCGTCAAAATTGACTTCATAGGATTTCATCAGCGAGGCTCCACGAATCTGCTTGTTATAGGCATCGATATCAGTACAGGTCTTTGAGGCCAACGACGCCCGTTTCAGGAGACGTTCGCAGCCTGCGGCAGCGGCTTCATCGACGCCCCACCGCTGTTTGCAGCCGCTGCCGTGGAGCGCCAGGGGCACTCCACGGCTTCTCATCAATCCAGGCGCACGCCCGGGGTCAGCGCTCCGGGCAAGACCAGGCTCGGAGTCTCCAGGGAGGCTACCGGGTACGCGCAGTAATCCGCGGCGTAATAGGCGCTGGCCCGATGGTTGCCCGAGGCCCCCACACCACCGAATGGCGCGCTGCTGGCAGCACCGGTCAACTGCTTGTTCCAGTTGACGATCCCGGCCCGGCTCTGCAACCAGAACTGCTGGTAGCGCTCTTCGGAATCCGACAGCAGACCGGCCGCCAGGCCGTACTGGGTATTGTTGGCCTCGGCGATGGCGCCATCGAAATCAGCGTAGCGGATCACTTGCAGCAACGGCCCGAACAGCTCCTCGTCAGGTCGCTCGGCCACCGCCGTGACATCCAGGATCCCCGGAGTCAGCAGTGCGGCCTGGGCCTGGAGCTGGGTCATTTCCAGCAGGGCCACGGCGCCGTTGGCCAACAACTGGCGCTGGGCATCCAGCAGTGCCTGGGCGGCGCCCAGGGAGATTACCGAGCCCATGAACGGCGCTGGTTGCTGGTCGAAGGCACCCACCTCGATGGTCGAGCTGACCGCCACCAGGCGCGCCAGCAACGAGTCGCCCCAGGCGCCTGCCGGCACCAGCAGGCGGCGGGCACAGGTGCAGCGCTGGCCGGCCGAGATGAAGGCGGACTGGATGATGGTGTACACCGCGGCATCCAGGTCCGCGACCTGGTCCACCACCAACGGGTTGTTACCCCCCATCTCCAGGGCCAGGATCTTGTCCGGACGCCCGGCGAACTGCTGGTGCAAGTGGTTGCCGGTACGGCTGGAACCCGTGAAGAACAGGCCATCGATCCCTGGGTTGGCGGCCAAGGCGATCCCGGTTTCCCGGGCGCCCTGCAACAGGTTGAGCACGCCCGCCGGCAGGCCGGCCTCGATCCAGCACCGGACCGTCAGCTCGGCGACCTTGGGCGTCAGCTCGCTGGGCTTGAACAGCACACTGTTACCCGCCAGCAGCGCCGGCACTATGTGGCCATTGGGCAGGTGGCCGGGGAAGTTGTAGGGGCCGAACACCGCCACCACGCCATGGGGCTTGTGTCGCAGCACGGCGGTGGCGTCGCCCAGCGGGCCGCTCTTCTCGCCGGTGCGCTCACGGTAGCTTTGCACCGAGATGGCGATCTTGTTGACCATGCTGGTCACTTCCGTGGTCGCCTCCCACAACGGCTTGCCGGTTTCCTCGCCAATGCAGCGGGCCAGTTCGTCGGCACGGGCCTTGAGGCCGGCAGCGAAGGCTTCGAGCACGCCGATGCGCTCCTCCAGGGAACGCTTGGCCCAGGCTGGGAATGCCTGGCGCGCAGCATGCACCGCGCTATCCACCTGGGCGGGCGTTGCGCCGTTGCCGGACCAGATGACCTCCTGGGTCACCGGATTGACGGAGGTGAAGGCTTCACCCTGGCCGGCCAGCCATTGGCCGGCGATGTACAACGTGCTCATTATTTCGACTCCCGAGAAGCAGACAGCGGAACCGCGCGGACCTGGTCGCCGGCGTTGAGTTGCAGGCGCTTGGCGGTCAGTGGATCGACCACCAGGGTGCCCGAGGCGAAGCGCGCAGGCGCCGCGGTGATACGACACTCCTCGCGCTTGCGGTTGTGGATCAGGAATGGCGTGGCGTCGTCGCCCGGGGTGCCGATGGCCAACACCAGCGCCTGGCTGTCGCGCACCGCGCGGATCTTGCTGGTCTCGCACTCCACCGCCGGGCCGGCGTCGAAGATGTCGACATAACCCTGGTAGCTGAAGCCCTCGCTCTTGAGCATGGCCAGGGCCGGCTCGGTGTCGGTGTGGACCTTGGCGATGACGTTGCGCGCGTCCTCGGAAAGAAAGCAGGTGTAGAGCGGGAACTTGGGCATCAACTCGGCGATGAAAGCCTTGTTGCCAACGCCAGTGAGGTAGTCCGCCTGGCTGAATTCCATCTTGAAGAAATGCCGGCCCAGGCTTTCCCAGAAGGGCGAGCGCCCCTGCTCATCGGACATGCCGCGCATCTCGGCGATGATCTTGTTGCCGAACAGCTGCGGGAACTCGGCGATGAACAGCATGCGCGCCTTGGCCAACATGCGGCCGTTGAGGCCGTTACGGTAGTCGGCATGCAGGAACAGCGAACACAGCTCGGAGTTGCCGGTCAGGTCGTTGGCCAGGAACAGCGTCGGGATCTCGCGGTAGATGTTCAGTTCCTGGGAAGCGCTGACGGTCAGGCCCACCCGGAAGTTGTACCAGGGCTCACGCAGGCCGACCGCACCGGCGATGGCGGAAATCCCCACCACCCGGCCGTTGTCGTCCTCCAGCACGAACAGGTAGTCCGCATCACCGCGCTCGGCTTCACCGCGAAAGGTCTTCTCCGCCCAGCCGACCCGATGGGTCAGGCGCTCTTCGTTGGCCGGCAAGGTGGTGAGGCCGGTGCCGGTGCTGCGGGCCAGGTCGATCAGCGCGGGTAAATCGCTGCTGCGTACGGGACGAACGATCATGCTATCTCCTCAGACGGACGCCTTTGCCGGCGTCCGCGAAACTCGCTGCTTTGCAGACAGGCTTTCCAGGTCGTGGAAGCCGCCGTTAAACCGCCACCAGGCGCACGCTGGCACCTTCACCGACGCCCAGGGCCTCGGCTGCTTGCAGATCCAGGGTCACTGGCTTGCCCGGCGCGTAGTCCAGCTCCAGCAGCACCGCGCGGTAGTCCTGCAACTGGCCGTTGGAAACCAGGTACTGGCGACCGCCGCCCTTGAGCGCTTCGCCGATCCTGACCGGCACCACGCGGCTCTGGGCAATCGAACGGATCCCGGAAACCCGCGCATGCAGGGTCGGGCCGCCGTCGAAAATATCGATGTAGTGATCGGTCTCGAAACCTTCGCGCATCAGGATGTCGAAGGTGATCTGCGCCCGCGGATGCACCTGGCCCATGGCTTCCTGGGCGGCGTCCGGCAGCAACGGCACGTAGATCGGATAATGCGGCATCAGCTCGGCCAGGAAAGTCCGGCTCTTGAGGCCGCACAGGCGCTCGGCCTCGGCATAGTTGAGATCGAAGAAGTTGCGTCCGATGGCATCCCAGAACGGCGAGTCGCCATTTTCGTCGCTGTAGCCAACGATCTCGGTCACCACCGAATCGGCGAAGCGTTCCGGGTGGTTGGCCACGAACAGCAGGCGGCCACGGGAGTTGAGCTCGGCCCAGGGCGTGCCCACCAGGTCGCGGACCACATAGAAGCTGGTCAGCAGGCTGTTGCCGGTCAGGTCATGGCACTGGGACAGGACATGGATCTTGTTGTGGATCTTCAGCTCGCGGGACGCATGGACGAAGGTTTCGTTGCGAAAGCTGTAGAACGGCTCGGAGTAGCCCGCCGAGGCGACGATGGCCGAGCATCCCACCAGCTTGCCGCTTTCGCTGTCCTCGAGGACGAAGAAGTAGCTCTCTTCACCGTTGAAGCTCACTTCCGCGGCGAACGAAGCCTCGCTCGCGGCGATCTTGTCGCGCAGGCGCTCCACATCGTCCGGCAAGGAGGTGACACCAATCGGGCTGTCTGCAGCCAGACGCTGTACCTCGCCCAGATCGGCCATTTGCGCGGGGCGCATCACCAGCATGGTGTCACTCCTTACTCTAAAACAGGTCGGAAACCGTCCGACTCAGGGAAAAAAATGCCGGGATAGCCCGGCACAGGAATTAGTGCTCGACGCCAGGAAAAAACACCGGCGCCGAGAAATACCACCGCCTGGATCAGGCTTGGGTCAGTTTCGCCACGGCGCGCTCGAAGCGATCCAGGCCCTGGTCGATATCGGCATCCTCGACCACCAGGCTCGGGGCGAAACGCACCACGTCCGGACCGGCTTGCAGAATCATCAAGCCTTCTTTCTCAGCGGCGTTGAACACGTCCTTGGCCTTGCCCTTCCAGGCGTCGCTAAGTACGCAACCGAGCAGCAGGCCCAGGCCACGGATTTCCGTGAACAGGCCGTACTTGGCGCCGATCTGCGACAGACGAGTCTTGAAGCGATCGTGCTTGGCCTTGACGCCATTGAGCACTTCGGGGGTGTTGATCACGTCCATCACCGCCCCAGCCACTGCACAGGCCAGCGGGTTGCCGCCGTAGGTAGTGCCGTGGGTACCGACTACCAGGTGCTTGGCCAGCTCTTCGGTGGTCAGCATCGCCGCGATCGGGAAGCCGCCACCCAGGCTCTTGGCGCTGGTGAGGATGTCCGGGGTGACGCCGTAATGCTGGTAGGCGAACAGCTCGCCGCAGCGGCCCATGCCGGTCTGCACTTCGTCGAACACCAGCAGCGCGTTGTGCTGGTCGCACAGCTCACGGGCACCTTGCAGGTAGGCCAGCTCGGCCGGCAACACGCCGCCCTCACCCTGGATCGGCTCCAGCACCACGGCGCAGGTCTTGTCGGAGATCGCGGCTTTCAGCGCGGCCAGGTCGTTGTATGGCACATGGGTGATGCCGGTGATCTTCGGACCGAAGCCATCGGAATACTTGGACTGGCCACCAACGTTGACGGTGAACAGGGTGCGACCGTGGAAGCTGTTGAGCGCTGCGATGATTTCGTACTTCTCGGCACCGAATCGATCATGGGCCACGCGACGGGCCAGCTTGAAAGCGGCCTCGTTGGCCTCCGCGCCGGAGTTACAGAAGAATGCACGCTCGGCGAAGGTGGCGTCGATCAGCTTGTGGGCCAGGCGCAAGGCCGGCTCATTGGTGAATACGTTGGAGACATGCCACAGCTTGTTCGCCTGCTCGGTCAGGGCGCCCACCAGGGCCGGATGGGCATGGCCCAGCACGTTGACCGCGATGCCGCCGGCGAAGTCGATCAGCTCCCGTCCCGTCTGGTCCCAGACTCGAGACCCCGCGCCGCGCACAGGAATGAAAGCCGCAGGTGCGTAGTTGGGAACCATCACCTGGTCGAAATCGGCGCGTTGCACCGGAGCTTGCTCAACGGACATCGGAGTCTCCTGAAGAGGAACACCCGCCTGGAACTGGCGAGCGATGGAGGGATTGTAAGGACAGTTTTGTGCCCGGCCTTGTCGCCAAGCGACAACTTCTTATAGCGCCAACCCCGGTTTTTCGTGGGTTTATGGCAATGCGACAAATAGCGTCGCAAAGGCGCAGTTTAAACTGCGTGGCGCCTGAACGGCAGGTTTGCCGGGCTAATTATCCGCTTGGCCGGTAACGCCGCTCACGCCTCTTTTTAGCCGCCGGGCGCACAACGTTCGCAAGGCTGACAACGCCAAGCGCCAGTAGCGCTCAGATACCCCTGGCGACCCGCACAAGCCATGCACGACCTTCAGCAGCGGCTACACCAGGCACCGAGCTGGAAGGGAGCGGATCAGCCGCGCTCGGCGGGTACGGAGGAGAGTTCGAAGGGGCTGCTGCTACGCCGCTGGTTACGGTCTTCACGCGGGGTGGCGCCAAAGAAATTGCGGTAGGCGCTGGAGAAGTGCGGCCCGGAGGAGAAACCGCAGGACAGGCCGATCTGGATGATCGACTTGCTGGTCTGCATCAGCATCTGCCGTGCCTTGTTCAGCCGCAGCTCCAGGTAGTACTGGCTCGGCACACGGTTCAGGTACTGTTTGAAGATCCGCTCCAGCTGGCGACGAGATACGCAGACGTGTTGGGCGATCTCGTCAGTGGTCAGCGGCTCCTCGATATTGGCCTCCATCAGCAATACCGCCTGAGTCAGCTTCGGATGGCTGGAGCCCAGGCGGTTCTGCAGCGGAATGCGCTGGCGCTCGCCACCTTCGCGAATACGTTCGACCACCAGTTCCTCGGATACTGCCCCAGCCAGCTCGGCGCCGTGGTCACGCGCCAGCACCGCCAGCAGCAAGTCCAACACCGACATGCCGCCACAGGCGGTCAACCGATCACGATCCCAATCGAACAAGTGGCTGGTGGCGATAACCTTGGGAAAACGCTCGGCAAAATCATCCTGCCAGCGCCAGTGCACCGCTGCCCGATAACCATCGAGCAGGCCCAATTGGGCCAGCGGATAAACGCCTGCGGACAATCCGCCCACCACACAACCGGAGCGCACCAACTGCTTGAGCGCGGTACCCAGTGCCGGGCTCATGGGCGCCGGCGGCTCGTCCGCCAGCAGGAACAGTTTCTGGCACCCTTCAAGCTTGCCCGCCCAAGGCTCGCCCGGCAGTTGCCAGGCACCTTGCGCAGGAGCCTCGGCCTGGAGAAAGGCCAGCTCATAGATCACGTCCGGATGAACCCGCTGGGCGACGCGCAAAGCCTCCTCGGCCAGCGCCAGCGTCAAGGCTTTAGTGCTGGGCCAAATCAGGAAACCAATTCGATGGGCAGTCATGGCGGGCAATCCGAAACGAAAACAGGGTAGGAAACCAAGGGCGGCTGCACCAAGTTAGACCATCTGGCGCAGGGCGCTCAGCATGACCTAATTTGGTGCATTACGGCAGCTATTACTTGAGACTGCCGGAGAGGAATTGTTGCAAACGTTCTGATTGCGGATTCACCAGCACTTCCCGCGGATTGCCGCTCTCTTCCACCAACCCCTTGTGCAGGAACACCAGTTGATTGGAGACCTCGCGGGCAAAACCCATCTCGTGGGTCACCACCACCATGGTCCGGCCTTCCTGGGCCAGGGACTGCATGACCTTCAGTACGTCGCCCACCAGCTCCGGGTCCAGGGCCGAGGTTGGCTCGTCGAACAGCATGACCTCAGGCTCCATGGCCAGGGCCCGGGCGATCGCCACGCGCTGCTGCTCGCCACCGGACATGTGCCCCGGGTAGGCATCCTTGCGATGCGCCACACCGACCTTGGCCAGGTAATGCTCAGCCTTCTCGCGAGCCTCGGCCTTGGATACGCCCAATACATGCACCGGGGCTTCCATGATGTTCTCGATGGCGGTCATGTGCGACCACAGGTTGAAGTGCTGGAACACCATCGACAGGCGCGAGCGCATGCGCTGCAACTGCTTGGGGTCAGCGGCCTTGAGGGCGCCGTCCTTGTTGGCCACCAGCTTCAGCTCTTCATTGTTCAGCAGGATCTTCCCGGCGTGGGGTTGCTCCAGCAGGTTGATGCAGCGCAAAAAGGTACTCTTGCCCGAGCCACTGGAGCCGATGATGCTGATCACATCGCCAGCCGCGGCCTTCAGGGACACACCCTTGAGCACTTCATGACTGCCATAGCGCTTATGCAGGTCTTGGACTTCAAGTTTGTACATGCGGTCGGTTCTCACAAAAACAGTCAGTCGTTGAGCAAGCGCCCGTGACGCAGCGCTTCGCGCCCCGCCACCTTGGCCAGCCAGAAACCGGGTTGGGCATAACGCAGCCGCTCAACGGCGAATAGCACGCCGCTGGTGCCAGCACATACCGTGCTGACCCGATCGGATAGAGGATCAATCACTTCGAAAATCGGCTCGCCCACTTCCACCCAGCTACCAGCCGGACGCAGGAAACTCACCACGCCAGGATGCGGCGCATACAGTAATTCAGTGCCTTCGAAGGGCATGCCCTCGCAGGCTTCACGCGCTGGCGCCGGCCACTGCCCGGCAATCAGCCCCTGCTCGGCGAGGAACGCCAGGATACCCTCGGCATGCGCCTCGGCCTGGGGACGCCCAGTATCGGCCTGGCCACCCAGCTCAAGCGTAGTCGCCAGGCACGCCAGGGGAATCTGTGCTTCGGGGAACTGCCGCGACAGGCGCAGCCAGGGCAGCGAACAGGCTTCGTCGAACGAACTGCCACCGGAATCCTCGGCCAACAGGCCGACCCGTACATCCAGGTGAGCCGCCAAGGAACGCCATTGCGGCCAATGCTGCGGCAAGGCATACATGTGCAGCGCCGCCTCGGCATCGCAATGCAGATCCAGTACCACGTCGGCGGTGCAGGCATGCGCCAGCAACACCCGCTGCATGCCCTGCAACTGGCTGGCAGCCGGCGGCAATTCGGCCAGCACATCAGCCATGGCCTGGCGGATCAGTTGCACGTTGGCGTGGGCATCGTCACCCAGGCGCCCTTGCAGGCGCTGAGCCACAGGCTCGCTGAGCTCGACGAAATCGCGATTGAAATTCTTGCCGCTACCGGCCTCGAAGCGCCCCTGGTGATTGCCTTGCAGCAACTGCCCAAGCCCCAGGGGATTGGCCACCGGCACCAGTTCGATGACGCCCTTGAGGGCCCCCTGGGCTTCCAGCTCGGCCAGGCGCTTCTTCAGCTCCCAGGCGGTCCGCATGCCAGGCAGTTCGTCTGCGTGCAGGCTGGCCTGGATATAGGCCTTGCGCTCGCCACTGCCGAAACGGAACACCGAGATGCTGCGCTCGCTGCCCAGGTGGCTCCAGGGCAATGGATGGTCGATACGTTCCATATCAGTGCTTCCGTGGCGCCAGGTAGCGCAGCCAGCGGCCTTCGGCCAGCTTGAACAGGCGCACCAGGATAAAGGTCAGGCACAGGTAGAACACACCGGCGGTGATATAGGCCTCGAATGGCAGGTAGTACTGCGCATTGACCGTACGTGCCGCACCGGTGATATCGATCAGGGTGACGATGGAAGCCAGGCTGGTGGTCTGCAGCATCATGATCACTTCGTTGCTGTACTGCGGCAGCGCCCGGCGCAGGGCCGACGGCAGGAGGATGCGGCGATACATCTTGTAGCGCGACATGCCCACGGCCTTGGCCGCCTCGATCTCGCCATGGGGCGTGGCCTTGAGGCTGCCAGCGATGATTTCCGCGGTATAGGCACTGGTATTGACGGCGAAAGCCAGGCAGGCACAGAAGGTCGCGCTGGACAGCCAGGGCCAAAGGAAGCTCTCACGCACGACCTCGAACTGGGCCAGGCCGTAATAGATCAGGAACAACTGCACCAGCATCGGGGTGCCGCGGATCACATAGGTGTAGAGCCAGGCCGTCATGTTCACCAACGGCTGCTTGGATACACGCATCAAGCCCAGAGGCAGAGCCACCAGCAAGCCGAAGAACAGCGACAGCGCCAGCAACTTCAGGGTGGTCAGCAGGCCGCTGAAGTACAGCGGCAAGGCATCATAGATGACGTTGTAGTCGAAGATCATAGATCAGCCGCCTTTACGCCTACCGAGTAGCGCTTCTCAAGGTGACGCAATGCCAGCAACGAGACACTGGTGATCACCAGGTACATGGCCGCCACTGCAAGGAAGAAGGTGAAAGGCTCGCGAGTGGCATCTGCCGCCTGCTTGGCCTTGAACATCATGTCCTGCAGGCCCACCACGGAAATCAGCGCGGTAGCCTTGGTCAGCACCAGCCAGTTGTTGGTGAAGCCGGGAATCGCCAGGCGGATCATCTGCGGCACCATCACCCGGAAGAATACCTGGGGACTGCTCATGCCATAGGCCATGCCTGCTTCTGCCTGCCCCTTGGGAATCGCCATGAAGGCACCACGAAAGGTCTCCGACAGGTAGGCCCCGAAGATGAAACCAAGCGTGCCAATACCGGCGGCCAGCGGATTGAGGTCGATGTACTCGTCGAAACCCAGCAGCGGAGCCACGCGATTGAGCAGATCCTGGCCGCCGTAGAAGATCAGCAGGATCAGTACCAGGTCGGGAATGCCACGGATCACCGTGGAATACAGGTCGCCCAGCCAGGCCAGCCAGCGTACCGGCGAGAGTCGCAGGGCGACCCCGATCAGACCCAGAACAATGGCCAGGGCCATGGACGACAAGGCGAGCTGAAGCGTCAGCCAAGCGCCATCGAGGATGACAGCCCCGTAGCCTTTCAACATGATTCAGGTCCTCGAAAGTTGGGATGAAAAAATGGCGCAAACCTCAGAGATTCTGCTGCTTGCGCCATCTCGGACTGACGAATTCGACGGCTTATTTGCCGTAGATGTCGAAGTCGAAGTATTTGTCCTGGATTTCCTTGTACTTGCCGTTCTCGCGAATGGCTGCAATGGCGGCATTGATCTTGTCCAGATCAGCCTTGTCACCCTTGCGTACGGCGATCCCTACGCCGTCACCGAAGTACTTGACGTCGGTGAAGGCTGGGCCAACGAAGGCAAAGCCCTTGCCGGAGTCAGTCTTCAAGAAGCCGTCGTTCAACAGGGTAGCGTCCGCCACGGTGCCGTCGAGGCGACCGGCCGCTACATCCAGGTAGATTTCGTTCTGCGAGCCGTAAGGCTTGATCTGTGCGCCCAGGGGAGCCAGGACTTCACGAGCGAAACGCTCATGGATCGAACCGCGCTGCACGCCGATGTTCTTGCCCTTGAGCTCGGACATGCCGTCGCTGACCTGGGTACCGGCCTTCATGACCAGGCGTGCAGGCGTGTTGTAGTACTTATTGGTGAAGTCCACGGACTTCTTGCGATCATCGGTGATCGACATGGACGAGAGGATCGCGTCGATCTTGCGCACTTTCAGCGCAGGGATCAGGCCATCGAACTCTTGTTCGACCCAGACGCACTTGACCTTCATCTGCTCGCACAGGGCATTGCCGATGTCGTAATCGAAACCGACGATGCTGCCATCCGGAGCCTTGGAGGCAAATGGAGGGTAAGCCGCCTCAATACCAATTTTCAGGGGCTTTTCGTCGGCAATGCTCGACAGCGAAAACACGGACAGTGCCAGGGCGCCAAGAAGCACGAGTTTCTTCATTCTTAGGACTCCATCGGTAAAGGGCAAAAACGGCAGAGTGAGCGACAGCCCAATATGCGAATGGGTGGAACCTCAATAGCGGTGCTGCGTCCTGGGAGGCCCTAAAAAGGATTCACACACAGGCAACGACGAGCGAGTGACCGGCATTCTAACGACAGGCCGGAAGCCGATATTTCCTCAATGCGACAACAAATTACAGAAGCATCGAGAATACCGGAGCGGCATATTGACAGCTCTTCAGGTTTATGCAAGAGCAAAAGACAGTGAACCAATCTACGTTGCAAATTGCGGGCCTATTATTGGCAAAGCCTTCTATTCCGGCAAGCGCAGCGTGATGCCTTATTTTTTGAAGGGATATAGAACGCCTTAAAACAGGGCCTGGCGTTTCCCATCGCCCCGAAATCGGTCGTGAGGTTACACCCTCGGTAGCGCCGGTAACATTCAGATACGACTGATGGGCAGCCGATATTTATTCAAGCCCTCGACAGCCTCATCCAGCGCAATCAGCCGCTCAAGAAAGGCACTCCCAAAGCCCTGCAATAGCCTGCCCCTTCCGGCCCGGGCCAGGCACAACGACAAACCCTGCGCGCAGCCATGAAAAAGCCCCGCCCGGCAAGACCGGGCGGGGCTGGATGACGCAAGGCTCGTCTTAGGCGACGTTCATGGTCTTGTGGGTATCGATCAAGTGCTGCACGACACCGGGATCAGCCAGGGTGGAGATATCGCCCAGGCCGTCGTACTCCGCAGTAGCGATCTTGCGCAGGATCCGCCGCATGATCTTCCCGGAACGAGTCTTCGGCAGGCCTGGAGCCCACTGGATGACATCTGGCGAAGCGATCGGACCGATCTCCTTGCGCACCCAGTTCTTCAACTCCATACGCAGGGCTTCGCTCGGCTCCTCACCACCGTTGAGGGTGACATAGACATAAATGCCCTGCCCCTTGATGTCGTGCGGCACTCCCACGACCGCTGCCTCGGCGACTTTCGGGTGAGCAACCATGGCGCTCTCGATCTCGGCGGTGCCCATGCGGTGCCCGGAGACATTGAGTACGTCATCCACACGCCCTGTGATCCACCAGTAACCATCCTCGTCGCGACGAGCACCGTCACCGGTGAAGTACATGCCACGGAAGGTCTTGAAGTAAGTATCGACGAAGCGATCGTGGTCACGGTACAGGGTCCGCGCCTGACCTGGCCACGAGTCGAGAATCACCAGGTTACCCTCGGCAGCCCCCTCGATGATGTTACCCAGGTTGTCCACCAGGGCTGGCACCACGCCGAAGAACGGCCGTGCAGCGGAGCCCGGCTTCAGGGCATGGGCGCCAGGCAGCGGGCTCATCAGGGTGGCACCGGTCTCAGTCTGCCACCAGGTATCGACGATCGGGCAGCGAGACTGGCCGACGTTCTTGTAGTACCAGTCCCAGGCTTCCGGGTTGATCGGCTCGCCCACCGATCCCAACAAGCGCAGGCTGCTGCCATCGGCACCTTCGCAGGCCGCAGTGCCCGAGGCCATCATGGCGCGGATCGCAGTTGGTGCGGTGTAGAGGATATTGACCTTGTGCTTGTCGACGATCTTCGCCACACGGGTCACGTCCGGATAGTTCGGCACGCCTTCGAAGAGCAAGGTTGTAGCGCCATTGGCCAGGGGACCGTAGACGATATAGGTGTGGCCAGTCACCCAGCCCACGTCGGCGGTGCACCAGTAGATCTCGCCCGGACGGTAGTCGAACACTCGCTCATGGGTCAGCGATGCATACAACAGGTAACCACCGGTGGTGTGCTGCACACCCTTGGGCTTGCCGGTGGATCCGGAGGTATAGAGGATGAACAGGGCCTCTTCGGCACCCATTTCCTTCGGCGCGCAGACACTGCCTGCGACCTTCATCAGGTCTTCGTACCAGATGTCGCGATGCTGGTTCCATTTGATGTCGCCACCGGTGCGCTTGCACACGATGACCTTTTGGATGCTGCTGGTTTCCGGGTTGGTCAGGGCATCGTCGACGTTGGCCTTGAGCGGGATCTTCTTCCCGGCACGAATGCCTTCGTCGGCAGTGATCACCACTTTCGAACGGCAGTCGATGATGCGGCCAGCCAAGGCCTCTGGCGAGAAGCCACCGAACACCACCGAATGGATGGCCCCGATGCGCGCGCAGGCCAGCATGGCCACCACCGCCTCGGGAATCATTGGCATGTAGATAGTCACCACATCGCCACGGTGCACGTCCTGGCCACGCAGGGCGTTGGCGAACTTGCAGACGGCCTCATGCAGTTCGCGGTAGGTAATGTTGCGGCTTTCGGAAGGATCGTCGCCCTCCCAAATGATTGCTACTTGATCGCCACGCTCGGCCAGGTGGCGATCCAGGCAGTTGTAGGAGACGTTCAGGGTGCCGTCGGCAAACCATTTGATATCGACATGATGATCGTCGAAGGAAGTCTGCTTCACCGTGGTAAAAGGCTTGATCCAGTCGAGGCGCTTGCCCTGTTCACGCCAGAACCCATCCGGGTTCACGACCGACTGCTGGTACATGGCCTTGTAGGTCGCCTCGTCAGTCAGCGTATTGGCCAAAACCTCGGGACGAACGGGATACACAGAAGCCGCACTCATCTTTCTTACCTCGGTGACATAGTTGTTTTTGTATGACCCCGTTGTAGCCGGGGGAGGCCTATAGAACCATTCGACGATGGTAGTAACAACCCCCTGCGAAATACCTCGACATTTACCAGAACCCCTCAAGAACAGGGCCTACAGCCAAATTCACCACCTGCAAAAATGTTTGAGAAGGCCTTGATAGAGGGCTTTTTCAGCGATTGTTACAAAAACTGTCAAAGGTGTTTATCAAAAGTACGCCTATATGAGGGGCGCCCCCACGCCTAAAATCAGCCTCGCCAAACAGGCAACTGATTAACCAAGTTACAGCCCCCACGAAGGCAGTTAATCAAACTTCTACTCAAGTTCCACACGCAGCCTCAAAAGGGCTGCGCGACCCCACACGACCTTAGATAGGTAAAACGCAAATGAAAGCTTTATTAGTTCTGGCCCTCAGCAGTCTGTGCGCTACCGCGATGGCTGGTGAGATCCCGACTGATGTCGCCAACCAGCAAGTACCGGTAGAGGAATATAGTTACTCCACTGACTTGGACATCGCCAAAGTTATTTCCATGAGCGAAGTTCCAGAAGTATGTGAAGTTGTACCAGCTCGCATGGAATATGAAGACTCCAAAGGCCAGCGGCATATTCTTCAATACCGAGTTATGGGCAACGGTTGCTCTAACGGCTAATCGCCGAGTTCATTGCACACACCTTGATGACTGCCGGCCGCAAGAAATCCGTCTTGCGGCATGGATGCCAGCCCCTACCCGAGGGAGTACCGAGCATCACCCCACGGCATGCGACCACGGCCATCGCATGCATTACCCCAAAGATTCAAATCAGAGCGCAAGCCATTGGCGCCCTCCACCTGGAGAGCTCCGCCACGCCCCTGGCTGATGGCGCTTGGCCTCCTTCCAGGGAGCTTCTCGAAGCGTACGAGCGAAGATATTGAGTTGTGTCAAAAACCTTGAAAAGGCTTTCAAAAACACAACATCTAGTAAATTTGATCATTTATTGATCAAAAAAAGCCATTTCTCATCGACCACAAAAAAAATCTTCAACGAGCAAAGCCTTGTAAACCCGTGCTCTGCCCTTCTTCATCGCCTTTCTTGGGCCCGCCTGCGCCCATCGGTCACCCCACGCCCCTGAAAAAATCCTTATAATGCGTCCTCAAAACGGGACTGCAACATTCCCTTACCGGATGGAAAACGACCTGCTGCATCGCACGCCGGAGCTGAAACACCCAGCTCCACCGGCCAGCAGCCTCGAGGCACCCGCAGACGAATTTCTGTTTATTGCCTGCGTCACTGCTGCAACAAACGATTTCTTATGATTTAACGCGGCCGGTAGCGCCGTGTGAAAAGCCAACTTTATTCATTTTCACACGGGCATCTGGCCCTCAAGCAGGAGACGACACGTCATGCTGAGCTGGGACGAATTCGACAAAGAAGAAAGCGAAACCACGGTCAAGGGCAGCAATGCCGGTGGCCAGGCTTCTGAAGCCACCATGGACCGTCTCGACAGCGCTGGTGGTGCCGCAGCTCTCGAAGCTCGTGCCGTGACTAGCGCCGACTCGGCTGCCGTGATCCGTGCCAAGGCAGCTCTGGATGAACTGGACATCGCTGAAGGCCTGGCCGAGCTGGAAGGCTCTTCCGCTCGCATCGCCGTTGATGAAAAGCGCATGATCAACTGCCGTGCCGACCTCAACCAACTGGTGCCATTCAAGTACGACTGGGCCTGGCAGAAATACCTGGACGGCTGCGCCAACCACTGGATGCCGCAAGAGGTCAACATGACCGCGGATATCGCCCTGTGGAAGAGCGTCGAAGGCCTGACCGACGACGAGCGTCGCATCGTCATGCGCAACCTGGGCTTCTTCTCCACTGCCGACTCCCTGGTCGCCAACAACCTGGCCCTGGCTGTATATCGCCTGATCACCAACCCGGAATGCCGCCAGTACATCCTGCGCCAGGCCTTCGAGGAAGCGATCCACACTCACGCCTACCAGTACTGCATCGAATCCCTGGGCATGGATGAAGGCGAGATCTTCAACATGTACCACGAGATCCCATCGGTAGCGAAAAAAGCCGCCTGGGGCCTGCGTTATACCCGCGCGATCTCTGACCCGGAATTCAACACCGGTACCGTCGAGACCGACAAGGAACTGCTGCGCAACCTGATCGCCTACTACTGCGTACTGGAAGGTATCTTCTTCTATTGCGGCTTCACCCAGATCCTGTCCATGGGTCGTCGCAACAAGATGACCGGCGTTGCCGAGCAGTTCCAGTACATCTTGCGTGACGAATCCATGCACCTGAACTTCGGTATCGACGTGATCAACCAGATCAAGATCGAAAACCCGCACCTGTGGGATGCCGAAATGAAGGAAGAGGCCACCCAGATGATCCTCCAGGGCACCCAGCTGGAGATCGAGTACGCTCGCGATACCATGCCACGTGGTGTATTGGGCATGAACGCCGCGATGATGGAGGACTACCTCAAGTTCATCGCCAACCGCCGCCTGTCGCAGATCGGCCTGAAGGAAGAATACCCAGGCACCACCAACCCATTCCCATGGATGAGCGAAATCATGGACTTGAAGAAAGAGAAGAATTTCTTCGAGACCCGTGTAATCGAATACCAGACCGGTGGTGCACTGAGCTGGGACTGATTCGGGCAGCGAGCCTGACCCCCTGGCCCGGATATAGGGCCGGCGAATGAATGAAAAAGCCCTGACCTGGTCAGGGCTTTTTATTGGGCTCGAACACCCGATACATCCCGATAGCTACGACGGCTCCTGCCATGACAACTACACAGGAGACAACTGGCAAAGAACAAACAATGGATGCAGTCTGCGAGCCTTGCCGCTATAAAATCCTCTCCATCGCTCAAGGACCCAAGCCCCATGAAATTCGATGTCGCCTATTGCATCAGCCTCGACGACAAGTTGTCGATCTATGACGTACGGGACCTGAATTTCGATGAGACCGTGGACTTCGACTCCGCCAAGGAGCACTTCCAGTGCCCCAACGACATATGTCGCATGATGTTCGAAGCCAGTAATGAACTGGGTACCTTCAATGCCAAGAACGTCAATTACATTCGCACACCGCACTTCAAGAACCTGACCACGACCCGGCACATGGAGGGCTGCCCCTACGGCGCCAGCAAAACCGGCGGCAACATAGACGGTCTACAGGCCGAGAACGATCGTGAGGAGCATTTTCCTTCGGAACTACTGCTGACTCGCCGCGAATACGTGCGTAAACCAACGCCATCGACAACCTCGACAAACACCCCCGACGAAAACCGACCAATCGCTCCAATCCAGGCTTTTCGCCCCCATCCCGAGCGGCGAGACACCCCAGACACAACCAGCATCTTTGCTCATCCCGTGGAATGTTTCGTATCGAATATCGACGACAAGGACCTGCTCAAGCGCATGCCGCTGAAGATCGGCGAACACACCGCCTCTTATGCCTCGTTCTTCAAGAAGATCGAGTACCTGCAGGACAACAAGGGACTGATCTACTGGGGCAAGATCAAGCAGATCAAGGACTACACCCAAAGCTTTCGCATCGACTTCGAGCAGAAGGTCTGGTTCAAGGCAGAAGGCGAAGCCAGGAAGAAGCCATATTCAGTCAACGTTTACCTGAGCAAGAAACTGATCGACAACTATCGCAAGCACAAAGCCTTCCTCGAAGAGATCAAGCTCGCCATCGATAACCAGCGCGAGTTGTACTGTTTCTTCTATGGTGTGACCCCGGCCTTCAAGCAAGTGCCGAGCAAGAAAAACCCCGAAGCGAGCTTCGGGGTTTTCAGCGCCGATATAGAGAACCTGGATCACTTCATAATCCGCGAGGCTGCGGGCGTGGAGGCGAAGTAACCCCGCGGCTTTCAGCGTTTGGGCAACTCCACCGCCACCGCGCCAGGGTGTTTCCTGACTACCGAGTACGGCAACACGGCCCACTGCGGCCCGTCGCAAGCCCGCTCTACCCGGGGGAAGTGAGCGCTGATGAACAGGCCCCTGGGTGTGAAGTACCAACTGTTATCGCCCCAGACACCGGTGTCACTGTAGTTACAGCCTTCGTCCTCGCTGGCTGGCTCGCGCATTTCACGAGGATGCAGGGCCGTGAACTGTTCGACCAGCCAGGGTGCCAGCTGCTGCGTGTTGTACTCATACAGGGCGCCATGCTCGGATTGCTTCAAGGGCTGCCCTTTTCCAACCCACAACACATCCGTCAGGGACAGGTCGCGGCCACTGTTCACGTCGATGTTCAAGGGGGAATCGCCAAAGTCCGGATGGGCACCGCCACAGGTGTAACTGGTAGCGATGCTGACACTGAGCACGGCCGAGGAGAAAAACCGCGGCTTGACGCTCTGTATGAACTCGCCCCCCTTGCCAGCCTCCAGCATGCACTCGTGGTAGCCCCCCACCTCACGCCACAAACGCTCCATCAGCAACTGGTTGAGCTGCTCTTGCCGGTCTTGCGGATAGCCGGCTATCACCTTGAACATCGAGAGGTTCGATGAGGGTTCGCTCCACCATTGCAGCGTGTAGCCCATGAAGTCCTGCTGCTTGCCCTGCTTAAGCGTCAGGCCTTGCAGACGCAGGTACTCATACAGGTCCTCCCGGTACAACTTCGCAAGGTACGGCAATGTGCCCGGCTTGGGTTCCTGCGCACTGGCCGGTGCCAGCCGGACCTCCAGGGTCTTGCCATTGGCCCCTTGCCACTGGCCCTGCCAGCCTTCGGCAGTTCGCTGTAACTGGAAAGCTGCCTGGGGTGATGCATCCTCGGCATAACTCTCCCGACCTTCACTCAACTGCAGCGACTGCTCTTCGAGCGAGCCCGCCAGGGGCAGGTCATGGTGGTACTTCTGGTAGAAATAACGCCCCGTGACCTTGTGCGGATCACTGGTGCTGATTTCCATCACGATTGGCATCTTGCCCAAGGTGCCGACAAGAATCTGCCTGGATGAGGAGGCCTGGGCAGTCGCCCCCAGAAGCGAAACCAACAGGCCACCAAACAGCCAACGCATCAGTCCATTGAACATGGAAACTTCCTTGTATTGGACGCCGGAACACTTCCCAAAGGAAATCCCGGCCAGAGTAGTTGACGGCAATTATGAACTGCCCTCCCAACACAATCGAGCCATCGAGCGTGACGCGCCAGTCACTTCAGGCACATGCTCAGCAGCACCAGCAACAGTAATCCGATATACACCCGCGCATGCACCTGGTCCGGGATGCGGCCGATCCAAGGCGTAGCCAGGCGAATACCCAACAGTGACCCCAGTGTCAGCACCGAAAACGCCAGCAAGTCGACATACCCGACGAACCAGGGCCCCAGGTCGAAGCGACTGAACCCCGCCAGCAGCATGTAGGTAGTTGTACCCGCCAACGCCACTGGCACACTCAAGGGGTTGGCCATGGAAGTGGCCTGGGTCATGGTAAGGCCGCAACGACGTAGCAGCGGCACCGTCATCACACTGCCACCCACCCCGAGAAAGGTGGCGATAACGCCTATGCCGACACCACCAAACATGGTTTCTCCGCCCCCCAGCCGACGTGCCTCCTGCCCACCTGCCTGGTCGAGAAAGCCACGCCGCAGCAGGCAATCGGCAATGGTGATTGCCAAATAAGCGATGAATGCGTAGCGGATCACCTCGCCACTGACCCACATGGCCGCTGCCGCACCAAACACCGCCCCCAGGCCAATGTACCCGCCCAGTGGCCACAGGTAATGCCGGATGAGATTGCCGGCGCGCTGGTGTCGGCGGCTGGCAACCAATGCGTTGACTATCATCACGCAAGTGGAGGTGGCCACGGCAATATGCATGGCCGCCTGCCCCGCCGCGGAACCGCTGCCCTGGCTCGCCAGCAACATCCAGTACAACAGTGGCACCACCACGAAGCCCCCGCCGAAACCGAACAACACGGCACTGATGCCTGTCATGCAACCAAAAAGTGCCAGCAGTAGATAGAACATCGAGCAGCATCCATCAGCCAAGGAATACCCAGACGATAGAACGCAGGCGCTTGGCCGACTTTAGCAAGTCGGCCAATAATGTTGGCGTTTACGCCAACTATGGAACGTCTCGGAATGCGCAATATTCCTGTCGACCAACTGGACCAGACACCACGCCCGGTGCTGGCCATTGGCACCGATTACGCCGATGGCCAACGTCTGCCACGCCACCGCCATCGGCGGGCGCAGCTGCTATATGGAGCCACCGGCGTCATGCAAGTGGGTACCGACCAGGGGAACTGGGTAGTGCCTCCCCAGCGAGCGGTATGGATACCACCCGAAGTGGAGCACGAAGTGCTGATGCTCGGGGTCAGCACCCGCAGCCTGTACATCGAGCCTGATGCGGCTCCGCTGGGCAACAGCGGCTGCCAGGTGATCCGGGTCTCGCCGCTGTTGCGTCAATTGCTGCTGGAGGCGGTAGAGATCCCACTTGAATACGATCGGCAAGGGCGCGATGGGCTGCTGATCGAACTGTTATTGCTCGAACTGCAACGGTGCCCTCCACTGCCCCTGCACATCCCGCTTCCGGCTGCTCGCCCCCTGCTGCAACTGTGCCAGGCCTTTCTCGCACACCCCGACATCCATCAATCCCCACAGCATTGGGCAGACCAGTTGCATGTCAGCCTGCGTACATTCAATCGAGGATTCCGCCAGCAGACAGGAATGAGCTTCACCCAATGGCGACAGCAGGCCTGTGTGGTCCAGGCCCTTGCACGCCTGGCAGCGGCAGAGAGCGTGACACGAATCGCCCTGGATTTCGGCTACGACAGCCCTGGCGCATTCTCCACCATGTTCCGTCGGGTACTTGGACAGTCTCCGACCACCTACCTGAATCAGCTGGAGCCAAACGCCAGGTAAGGCCCCACGACCAAGGGCCATAGAGCATCCACAGTCGAGTTTGATCTGGAAATCCAATTACTGTATATACATACAGTAATTCCAACGAATCGACCTTCCGGAGAAAGCCATGGCGTCTTTAGCGATGAAAATCACCCTGGAACGTATCGCGCTCTATCAGTTCACCCCACAACACTGTGCCCAGGCACGTGACATGCTGGACTGGGACATGGAGCGTCTATCTCGTGAATCCACGGTTTCGATACAAGCTATCCAGCGTTTCGAAGCCGGCTACGAAGTCCGTGATGTGACGCGCCTGGCTCTGGCGTTCTGCCTCGAAGGCCAGGGCCTGGTATTTTTCCCAGGTTTTACCCCCGGCCGTGGCATGAACATCAAGGGTGCAACCCCCAACCCCATGGAACGTCCAGACTACGCCATGATCGAATAATCCCTGTCCTGGCCAGTCTTACCCAGAGGGGCGCCGGGTGTACCAGACGTATCGAATCAGGCGGATGCCCCTTCCTGCTGTTCCAGCGTCCCATCCACCTCCAGCCACCACGCTGTGCCTCTATCGGGTTGCGTCAGGCTGAACGCCTGCCCCATCTGCGGGGTGGTGATATTGACGCTGCGCTCCCAGGCCAAGGACAGGATACGGTCGAACGGCTCATGCCAGGCATGCATGGCCAGGTCGAAGGTGCCATTGTGGATCGGTAGCAACCAACGGCCTCGCAGGTCGATATGGGCCTGTAGGGTTTGCTCTGGTTGCATGTGCACATGGGGCCATTCAACGTTATAGGCCCCCGTTTCCATCAGAGTCAGATCGAAGGGTCCATACTGCTGGCCGATACGCTTGAAGCCATCGAAGTAGCCGGTGTCGCCACTGAAGAAGATTCTCGTCAATCCATCGATCATGACCCACGATGCCCACAAAGTGTGGTTGCCATCGAACAGGCCACGCCCGGAAAAGTGCTGAGATGGCGTAGCGATAAAGCAGATGCCATCGATTTCACACCCCTGCCACCAGTCCAACTGCCGCACCTTGGCGGCAGGCACTCCCCATTTGATCAAGGTGTCACCCACTCCCAACGGGGCAAGGAAATGCCGGGTCTTGCTTGCCAGAGCCAGTACTGCCTGATGATCCAAATGGTCGTAATGGTCATGGGACAGGATTACCGCCTCGATTTCAGGCAACGCCTCCAGGCTGATGGGCGGTTGATGAAAGCGCTTGGGACCAGCCCACTGAAAGGGCGAAGCACGCTCGGCGAACACCGGATCGGTAATCCAGAATTTTCCGCGCATTTTCAGCAACACCGTGGAATGCCCAAGGCGATAAACGCTGTGATCAGGCGCTTTCAGCAGTTGCTCGCGGGTCAGGGAGTGGACCGGAATGGACCCAGCCGGGCGAGTATTGCGGGGTTTGTGGAACAACATGTTCCAGAATATCTGCAGCGTCTTGCCAAAGCCGGCGCGACGCACAGGGGCATGGTTACGAAAGGCCCCCTGCTCCTGGCGAGAAGTTTCCTGACGGGAAACAGGGGTGACGCTGGACGAGACAGTGGCCATCACTCAACGACTCCATGGAACGTGACTAGGTTCCGAGGTTGCTCTGCGAAACGATTCATCGGCCCAGGCCAGCAAACATCAGCCGGCCATCGTTGCTCCGAAGACGAACTACACTACACAGTGTAGTTTCTGCATTGCAACAAGATTAAGACGAAGTAGACTGCCGAGTGCTTTCACCGCCCACCCTGACTGAACCCAATTTATGACAGCTCCGAAGCGCCTCACCGACCTCAAGCGCAAAGCCATCATCCAGGCAGCGATCAACGAGTTCCGTGCCAATGGTTTCGACCTCACCAGCATGGACAAGATCGCCGCCACGGCCGGGGTCTCCAAACGCACGGTATACAACCACTTTCCGAGCAAGGAGGAGCTGTTCGCCGAGATCCTGCACAAGCTCTGGGCCAGTATCAGCGCACAGGCGGAAATCACCTACCGTAGCAACGTCCCCTTGCGCGAACAGCTGGAACAACTATTGCGGGCCAAGCTGCGATTGCTAGCCGATGAGAATTTTCTGGACCTCGCCCGGGTGGCCATAGCCGCCGCCATCCATTCACCGCAACGAGCGCAGGACATGGTGGCGCGCCTGGGTGAACGGGAAGAAGGCCTGGCCGCATGGATTCGCGCCGCCCTGGCCGATGGCCAACTCAAGTCGCTGGATGTGGAGTTCGCCGCCCAGCAGATGCACGGCCTTATCAAGAGCTTCGCCTTCTGGCCCCAGATCAGCCTGGGCCAACCGCCCCTGACCGCGGATATGCAAACCCGGGTCATCGAATCGGCCCTGGACATGTTCCTCAACCACTACCAGGCCTGAAACCAAACGTACCCCGCACGGCTCTCCAGCTCTTGAACACGATGAAATGGCTTCGAAGGACACTGATTATTCCTACTGGAATAAATGACAATATTCATCAGAGTGATCCGATAAACGGAAAAGCCGCAGAAACGTAACAACGCGTTTCACTACAAGAACTGGTGCAGCAATCATGGAAAACCAACGCGGCAAGGGCCTTTCATTCGCCCGACGCATCTACTGGCCAAGGATCATCGGCCTCGGAATCGGCAGCATCAGTGTCTGCGCCACAATCTATCCCCTACCACTCCCCGCTTGGGTATGGGCCCTGCTGCTGTTCCACGGCCTGCTTTGGCCGCATCTGGCTTGCCAACTCTCCACGCGCTCAGCCTTTCCCTACCAGGCAGAGCGACGCAACATGCTCTACGACTCGCTGCTCGGCGGATTCTGGGCAGCGACCATGCAGTTCAATCCACTACCGACAGTCACCATCTTGTCGATGATGGCCATGAATAACGTGGCGGCAGGCGGCCTGCGACTGTTTATCCGTGGCGGTCTGGTCCAGTGCGGCGGAATACTGCTGTCCTGGGCCCTGCTTGGAGCCAGTTTCAACACCCAGATCAGCGCACTGCAAATCTACGCCTGCCTACCCATGCTGACCCTCTATCCGCTAGCGGTGGGTATGGTCTGCTATCGCCTGGCGATCAAGCTGCACGAACACAAGCGGGCCCTGAGCGCCCTGAGTCGCACCGACAGCCTCACCGGCCTGCTCAACCACGGCTCCTGGAAAGACCTGCTGCACATCAAGTTCCATAAGTGCCAGCAGCGCCAGATCGAAGCCAGCATCGCCCTCATCGATATCGACCACTTCAAGGCCATTAACGACACCTACGGCCATATCGTGGGAGATTCGGTATTGCGCCACCTGAGTAATGAGCTGCGACGCAACCTGCGTCATGACGATCTGGCCGGCCGTTACGGCGGCGACGAGTTCTGTGTGATCCTGCCACGCATGAGCCATCAACAGGCCCTGGAGGTCATGGAACGCCTGCGCCGGGTGTTCAACCAGTATCGACATCCACAGGTAGCGGAATTGCAAGTCAGCCTGAGCATCGGCCTCGCCGCCTTCAGGCCGGCCTACCTTGATCCTTCGAGCTGGCTCCATGCCGCCGACCAGGCCCTGTACCAGGCCAAACACTGTGGGCGCAACCGCATCGCCAGCAACGACGACATGGAACATCTCGTGCAAGCACAAATGGCATAAGAGGCTAGAAAACTTATACAAAAAGGAAGTAAGAATATTTTTGTATAAGTTTATTTGGATTTTTAGGGACAACTGCCATCATAATGCCGCCACTTTGCCACAGTGCCTGCCGTTCCTGTACAGCACTGCAGTAGCCCAAACCCCAACTAAATCGACTCGCAGCCGGCACCCAGCCGCTGATGCAGCCACGGTGCCCGCCCTAAGCACCGTCTGCTTCATCGCTGCGAGTTTTTCTGCCAGCCATGGAACGCTGGCATTGAGCAGATAGTGTCGGATGTCAGAGAGCATTCGGCCTGCAGGCGCACTCCATAGGGATCGACGCAACGTTTCTCCCACAGAGCACCAGCCAACATGCTATTCAATCGCCACGCCAAGACCATCGATGCCCTCAACCGGACCATCGCCGAACAATCGCGCATGCTGGGAGCCATCGAACGCTCCATGGCCGTGATCGAGTTCGATATCAACGGCTCCGTACTGCGGGCCAACGACAACTTCCTCAAGGTCCTGGGATACCGCGACGACCAGGTCCTGGGCCAGTCTCACCGGATGTTCTGCCCCCCCGAATACGCCCGCAGCAGTGACTATCAGAAGTTGTGGTCACGCCTGAAGGACGGCCATTTCGAATCCGGCACCTTCGAACGCGTCGCCAGCGATGGCCGGAGCCTGTGGCTGGAGGCCAGCTACAACCCCATTCGTGATGAGTCCGGCAAGGTCTACAAAGTGATCAAGTACGCTCTGGATGTGACCGCCAGGATCCAGGAAGAAGTCGAGGCGCGGAACAAGCTGGACGCCATCGACCGGGCCATGGCCGTGATCGAGTTCAATCTCGATGGCACCATCCTCGATGCCAACGCCAACTTTCTCAGTCGCATGGGCTACAACCTGGCCGAGATCAAGGGCAAGCATCACCGCCTGTTCTGCAAACCGGAACTGGCCAATAGCAGCAGCTACCAGGACTTCTGGAACCGCTTGAACAAGGGCCAATTCTTCAATGGCCGCTTCGAGCGTATCGACAAGCTCGGCCGGACCCTGTGGCTGGAAGCCAATTACAACCCGGTCTACGACGCCGCCGGGCGCCTGTGCAAAGTGGTCAAGTACGCCGCCGACGTCACCGAGCAGGTGGAAAAACATGAGCGCGACGCCCAGAGCGCAGCCCAGGCCTACCACATCTCGGTCCAGACCCGCAAAGTCGCCGAGCAAGGCACCGGCGTGATCCAGGAGGCCGCCAACGAAATGCGCCAGATCGCCAGTAACATCGAAGACTCCTCCTCGCAGATCGCCCGGCTCGGTGAGCGCTCGGAGCAGATCACCGCCATCGTCAACACCATCCGGGCCATTGCCGACCAGACCAACCTGCTGGCCCTCAACGCCGCCATCGAAGCCGCCCGGGCCGGCGAACAGGGACGTGGCTTCGCCGTAGTCGCCGATGAAGTTCGCCAACTGGCTGCACGCACCAGCGGCTCGACAGCGGAAATCTCCAGCATGATCGACATGATCCAGAACGAGACCCTGCAGGCTATCAAGAGCATGGATAGCACCCGGGAACGGGCAGCCAAGGGCGTGCAACTGGCCGACCAGGCCGGCACCGCGATCCTGGAGATTCGCAACGGCGCCAGCGAGGCCGTGGACGCGGTAAGCACCTTCGCCACGGAGCGCGGCGCGCTCTGAGGCAAGGCTTTCCCGGCGTCGATAGTGGCGTCGGGAGCGGCCTGGAGGGCTATAGTGGCCCGACGTTCCAGAGCCTGGCGGAGGCCATCATGCGTTCCAGCGATACCCCGGATACCCCCACCCCGAACACCGACCACCTGCGTTTTCATCGTGCCCATGCCCACCTGGCACCGACCTTCGGTACTGACAGCTTTGCCTTGAAGGCCGAAGCCTTCGCCCGGTTTTTCGGTACGCCCACCTTCCTCGGCGCACAGACGTTGGTGGTGTTGGCCTGGGTCGCCCTGAACCTCAGCGGGCTCACCCAGTTCGATGTCTACCCCTTCATCCTCCTGAACCTGGCATTCAGCCTGCAATCGGCCTATGCCGCACCCCTGATCCTCCTGGCCCAGACTCGCCAGGCCGCACGGGACAAGGCCCAGGCCGACGCCGATGCCCAGCACCGCGAGGCCCTGGCCGTTGCCAACAGCGAACGCCAGGCCCAGGCCGCCCAGACCACCACGCAGCTCCTGGAGTTACTGGAGCAGAACACCCGCCTGACAGAGATGACCAAGCAACTGACCGAACGCATCGAGAACCTCACCAGCGAGATGCATGAGCACTTCGTACGCAAGAGCTAGTTCGGGGCCAGGTCATCAGGCCCAATGCAGATGGCGCGCCAGTTCATCGAACAGCGTGACCACCGAGCGCAGGGCCCGGCAATCCGGCCGGGTCAGCAACCACAGGGCGGTCTCCTGCCCCAAGGGTTCGCTCAATGGCACCAGGTTCCCCTCGCCAATGAGAAAGTCCGGCAGCGCCGCAACCCCAAGCCCAGCTCGCACCAGCTCAGCGACCGTCAGCATGCTGTTGCAGCGATAGGCCGGTTGCACCCCCGGCCACTGCTGGCGGCGCCAGGCCACGGACGGGTGATCGGGTAGAAAATCATCCGGTGCAATCCAGGCCACCTGTGCCAGATCGCTGCAATCCACGCGCTGCCGATACTCCGAACTGGCATACAACCGATAGGACACCGCCCCCAGGCAGCGCCCCACCAGGTGTTCGGGCGGCGTGGCAGTCAGGCGCACGGCGATATCGGCATCGCGCCGGTTGAGATTGGCAAAGTCATTGGATGTGCACAGTTCGATGACCAGCGCCGGATAGTTCGGCATGAACCGCGCCAAAGCCGGTAGCAGCAGGCTCTGCAACACCGAGTCGGTGCAGGTCAGCCGTACCGTGCCGCTGATCACTTCCCCTCCCTGGGCCACGCCCACCCGTGCCGCCTCCAGGGCCTGTTCCGCGGCCTCGGCCTGCTGGGCCAGGGTCAGGGCCAGGCTGGTGGGCAGATACCCGGCGCGGCTCTTGTCGAACAGTTGCTGGCCGAGCCCTGCCTCAAGCCGACGTACGGCACGAAACACCGTCGAGACATCCACCTTGAGCAAGGCCGCCGCACGGGCCAGGGAGCCGCCACGAACCAGGGCCAGCACCAGGGCCAGGTCGGGATAGTCCAGCTGATATTGCGCTGATGCACTGATCAATTGGGGTAACGCCAATATTGATTGCGTGAACGCCAATCTATAGTGGCCATCACCCCGCCACAAGCCCATGCGCAACAGGAGTCCCCATGCCCCCACACCCCCAAACGCCGAAGATTCGCATCGCCCTGGTGGGAGATCACGATCCTCGGATCATCGCGCACCAGGCATTGCCCCTGGCCTTGCAACACGCGGCCAGCGAAGTAGGAGCCGATCTGGACTATCAGTGGCTAGCCACTGAGCGGCTGCAAGACGAAAAAAGCCTGGAGGGCTTCGATGGCGTCTGGTGCGTGCCCGGCAGCCCCTACCGCAACATGGACGGGGCTCTGATGGCGATCCGTATCGCCCGGCAACGCCAGCTGCCCTTTCTCGGCACCTGCGGTGGTTTCCAGCATGCGCTGCTGGAATATGCCCGCAATGTACTGGGCTGGGCCGATGCCGAACATGCCGAAACCGCGCCGCAAGCCGAACGCGCAGTGTTGTCCCTGCTCAGTTGCGCCTTGGTGGAAACCCGCAATCTGATCCAACTGCACGCCGACAGCCGGATCTCCAAAGCCTATGGCAGCCAGAGTATCGAGGAGGGCTATCACTGCCGCTACGGTGTCAACCCGGAGTTCGCCAGCGCCCTGTTCAGCGGTGCCCTGCGCCCTACCGGCCACGACAGCCAGGGAGACTTGCGCGCCGTGGAACTCGACGATCATCCATTCTTCGTCGCCACACTGTTCCAACCCGAACGAGCCGCACTGTTGGGCCACACTCCGCCACTGGCCCGAGCCCTGCTCCAGGCTTGCCTGGAGGTGCAGCCATGAGCGCTGGCACACCTGCCCCACCCTACTACGCGGTGATCTTCAGCTCCCAGCGCGGTGAAGCCGATCCCGCCTACGACCAGGCGGCCGAGCGCATGCTGGCGCTGGCTCGCCAGCAGCCGGGGTTTCTTGGGGTGGAATCGGCACGCGGCGTGGACGGTTTTGGTATCACCGTGTCCTACTGGAGCAGTGAGGAGGCGATCCTGGGCTGGAAGCAGCACGCCGAGCACAGCACCATCCGCGAACGTGGCCGCAGCCATTGGTACCGGCAATTCCATACCCGGATCAGCAAGGTCGAGCGGGCCTACAGCTTCGGTGAGTGAGAGCGCTCCCGGCCTTCGTCGAGAAGGTCCGGGAGTGGGTGGCGGATCAGCCCTGGCCGCCCGGCAGCAGGCTGCGCACGGCCTGGATTTCCGGCAGGTCGCTGCGGCGCATGTACACCCGCAACGGTTCGCTGATGTTGATCCGATCGTCGATGTTCTGGTCCAGCAGCAACTGGATCTGTTCGCGCCGCAGGCTCATGGCTTCGTCGGACACCCGTGCCCAGACGAATTCACTGGCCGGGACTATCGCGTCATCGGCCACATCCATGCCGAAGGAGTCTTCGCTGAAACGCACGATGTAGCGACCGGTCTTGCGATTGAGGCCGACAAAGCCCTTGAGCTGGTCGGCGGCCTGGCAGATGAGTTCGGAAGTGATGCTCATGGTAAACCTCGCTGTGGATGCCACAGGGCTGGTGATCGATGGTCTACACGCGAGGCAAGGAAAGCGATGTTCTCAGGCTTCCCTCTGATGGGGAAACTGCGGCGCCCAAGATTACTGCAAAGCGCCGGGAAAAACCGTGAAAGATGCGAATCAGAGCGATACATGTCGCTCTGGCGATAGCACAAGCGTCATTGAGTTGCTAAAAGATAACCCCCTGCACCCGCCCCCACGAAAGGATTTCGAGCATGCCAGCAACCTTCACCCCCAGCGCCCTGATGCTGGGCCTGATGCTCGCCTGCGGCCTGGCCCAGGCCGCCGAACAACCTGACCCCGAAGCCCTGGCGGCCCGCCAGGGTATTCCCCGGCCAGCGGTAATTGCCCACCGCGGCGCCTCCTTCGATGCCCCCGAGTCCACCGCCGCCTCCTACAAGCTGGCCCGGGACCTGGGAGCCGATTACCTGGAGATGGACTTGCAGCGCAGCAAGGATGGCGTGCTGTTCGCCCTGCACGACAACAACCTGCAACGCACCACCGATGTGGCGCGCAAGTTCCCCGAGCGCAAGGACAGCCCGGCCAATGCCTTCACCATGGCCGAGCTGAAAACCCTGGATGCCGGCAGTTGGTTCAACCAGGCCCACCCCGATCGCGCCCGGCCTGGCTTCGCCGGCCTGCAGATCCTCACCCTGGATGAAATCATCGACATCGCCCAGGGCAGCACGGCGCACAAGCCCGGGCTCTACATCGAGACCAAGGAACCCCAGCTGTTTCCAGGCATCGAGCATGACCTCAAGGCACAGCTCCAGGACCGCGGCTGGCTGAGCCCGGCCGGGTCGACCCTGGCCAAGAGCGATCTGGCTGTGGGCCAAGGCAAGGGCAAGGTGGTCCTGCAAACCTTCGACAAACACAGCCTGGAACTGCTCCACAAGGAAATGCCCCAGGTACCCAAGGTGCTGTTGCTGTGGCTTGCGCCTGGCAGCATCGAGCCAGCCTCCGGGCAGAGCTTCGCCGGCAGCGGCGAAACCGACAAGGCCGCCTTCTATGCCCGCCAGCAACCCCGGGACCAGGCCGAGTTCAAGCGCTGGGTAGATTTCGCCAAGGCCCAGGGCGCCGTTGGCACTGGCCCTTCCGCCGCACTCACGGCTGGCGGCGACCAGAGCTACGCCGACCTGGTACAACCCTGGATGAACCAGTACACCCACGAGCAGGGCTTGCTGGTCCATGTCTATACCGTCGACGAACCGGTGGACTTCCAGAAAGTCATCGGCGCCGGGGTCGATGGCATTTTCACCAACCGTAGCGACCAGTTGCTCAAGTACTTCCAGCGTCCGGCCGGCACCAGCGTCACCCGGTTGCTGGAGGCCAGCGGCTACTGAATGCCTGCCTCGCGCTGGAACGGCGAACTCTGGCTGGGCCGTGACTTCGGCCTGGTCCATGGGCACATGGGGCCTACCACGGCCCATGCCCATTACGCCCACCAACTGATCATCGCCCCCGGGCAGCCGGTTACCGTGGAACTGGACGGCGTACGGCGCAGCGGTCACTACCTGTTGATCGAGGCCTTGTGCCGCCACGCCATCGTCCAGGCTCCCGAAGCAGCCTTCACCGTCTATGCCGAACCGCTGTCGATCGATGCCCGGGACCTGCACCAGAGCATGTGCGATGTAACGCCAACGCTGCCCGACCTGGAAGCAGCGCTGCGCACTTGCCGACGCCAGCCCATGGCCGACCAGCGTGTCGAACGCGCACTACAGGCACTGGACGCGTCCCTGGATGGCAAAGTCGCGGCGGCACAGCTAGCGGTCCAGGCCAACGTCTCCCTGAGCCAGCTGGAGCGCTTGTTCGCCCGAGACGTGGGCCTGCCGGTTCGGCGCCTGGTGCTCTGGCGGCGCCTGCGCCTGGCCATGGCCCTGATGCTGCAAGGCATGCCCATGACCCAGGCCGCCCACGACGCCGGCTTCGCCGACGCCGCGCACTTTTCCCGGACGCTGAAGGCCTTGTTCGGCATCACCGCGGGCCAGGCTCTCAAGACCCTGAAGACGCGTTTGCTGGCTTGACCTGCCGGCGCAAGGCCTGTGGCACCTTGGGCTCGGCGCTGTAGCGCTGGGCCTTGAAAGGCTCGAGCAATTGCCCCCAGTAGTTCGCCGGATAATCCGGACGGCTGCCGATGCCCAGATCCCCCGGGCGCATCTGATAGTCATGTCGATAGAAAGCGGTACCTAACAACCCGTCCCACAGGTTGAAGAACAGACCGAAGTTCACATCCCCGGCACGACCGTACTTCATGTGATGAAAGCGATGCACCGGAGCCCAGGCGAACACCAGGCGCAGCACACCAAGGCGCATGTCGACATTGGAGTGCTGCAACAGCAACTGGACACCGATGGCCAGTGCCAGCAATTGCGCCACCGGCAGCGGGATACCCAGCACCAGCAGCGGCAACAGCCCCGCCGAAGCCTCGAGCAACTGGTGCAAAGGATGCTTGAGCAAGCCGTTGAAGCCATACATGCGTTGCACGCTGTGGTGCACCGCATGCAGGCGCCAGAGCCAGGCCCAACGGTGACTGGCGTAGTGCGCCAGGGTGATCCCGCAGTCGGCGACGGTAACCGCGAGCAACAACTGCCCCCAGAGCGGCCAGTCCCGGGGCCACAAGCCCTCATGGGCCAGCAGCATCGCCAGCCCCGGCAGCGCCAGCAGGCCAAGGGCATTCAACCCCTCGTTGACCACGGCGTGCAGGCAGTCACGCAACCGGTCCCCGTGGGAGCGGTTCCAGACGGGCTCATAGGGCAAACCCCATTCGGCCAGGAAGGACACGCCAAGGGCCGCCAGGAATAGCCAGAGCAGGCCTGCTGCCGAGCCGCCCGCGCTACCCATCCACCAGACACCGGTGCCGATGAAACCACCAAAGAACAGCGGCCCATACAACCACGCAAGCATTCGTTTCATCCGTCTTGTCTCCATCATTAAGGAGACAGCAGCTTGCCGGCCACCCACGGCCACAGGCTTGAACAAACGGCGCAATCGGTGGCGGGAATTAAGGGTGAATTAAGTTGCGCTGGTTAACCTGTGTCCATCCAAACCCATCACCCCCAAGGAATCATCCATGAGCAAATTCTCCGCACTACTGGCCGCCACTGCCCTGACCCTGAGCGCCGGCCTGGCCCAGGCCGATGTCCGTCCGGACCTGATCCCGGGCCTGCTCAAGTCGGGCGCCATCATGGACCTGGAGAAACTCAACCAGCTCGCCCTGGCCCAGCACCCCGGCACCAGCGCCGCCAACATCACCGACACCGAGCTGGAACAGACTGCCAGCGGCGCCTACGTCTACCAGGTGGAATTGCGCGACGGCAAAGGCATCGAGTGGGATGTGGACCTGGATGCCAAGACCGGCCAGGTCCTGACCAACAAACAAGACCGGTAACCGGCAGATAGCACAAGGCCGCGCCTGTATAAGGGGCGCGGCCTTGTGTTTTGCGGGTCCCGGGATCAGGCGCTCAGGCGCGCCGTGACTTCGTTCAGTTGTCCCGACAGGCCATGCAGGTTGCGGCTCGCCGCCTCGGTACGCTGGACGTTGTCCAGGTTGGTGCTGGCGATGGAGGTGATCTCGGTCAGGTTGCGCGAGATGTCCTCGGCCACCGAGGTCTGCTCCTCGGCAGCGGTGGCGATCTGCCGGTTCATGTCGCGAATCGCTTCCACCGCCTGGGTGATGCGCTCGAGCATGGCCCCGGCCTCGGTCACCTGTTGCACGCTCTGCTCGCTGCGCTCCTGACCGCTCTCGATGGCCTGGGCCGCATCCACGGCACCGGTCTGCACGGTCTGGATGATCTGGTTGATCTCGGTGATCGAAGCCGCGGTGCGCTGCGCCAGGCTGCGCACCTCGTCGGCGACCACGGCAAAACCACGCCCGGCCTCGCCGGCCCGGGCCGCCTCGATAGCGGCGTTGAGGGCCAGCAGGTTGGTCTGCTCGGCGATGCCCTGGATCACCTCCAGCACCTTGCCGATCCGCCCGCTGTCGGCTTCCAGGCGACGGATCACGGTCGCGGTATTGGCGATTTCGCCACGCATCTGGGTGATGCTGTCGATGGTGCTCTGCATCACCTGCTCGCCCTGCTGCGCCGACTGGTCGGCATCGTCGGCGGCACGGGCAGCGTCGGCGGCATGGCGCGCCACCTCCTGGGCCGTGGCGGACATCTCGTTCATCGCCGTGGCCACCTGGTCGGTACGGCTGAACTGCTCGTTGGTGCCCTGGGACATCAAGGTGGCGATGGAGTTGAGCTCGCCGCTCGAGGTGTCCAGGTCCGAGGCACTGCGCTGCAGGCTGGTGAAGGTCTGGGCGAGGAAGTCGCGCAGGGTGTTGGCCGCGGCCGCCAGCTTGCCCAGTTCGTCCTGGCGCGTGTTGTCCACCCGCTGGGAGAACTGGCCACGGCTGAGCTGGGCCACGTAGTCGATCAACTGGCGAATCGGCTCCACCAGGCTGCGGTTGACCAGCCACAGGCTGAGCAGTCCGATCAACAGGCCGGAGACGAGCATCACCAGGATGCCCAGCCACACCGTACGATCGGCGGCCGAACTGATCTGCAACGACTGCTGCTGGCCTTGCTTGCGCAGCTCAGTCACCAGCTCGCTCATCTGGTCGCTGGCAGCACGGTCGAAGCCCTTGACCGCAGCATCGCCGGCACTCGGATCGGCGCCACCGGCCACATAGGCATCACGGGCCTTCTGGTAGGCCTGACCCAGGGCCAGATGCTCCTGGGCCAAGCGCTGGACCCGGCTCTTGAGCGACGCTTCCAGGTCCGGGGTCTGTGCCAACTGTCCCAAAATGCTCTGCACGTCGCGCTGACGATCTTCGAACTGCTGCCAGTACTTGTTCATTTCCTGGGGCTGCTTGCCTCGCAGCAGCACGTTCTTCCACTCTTGCACCTGGATCTTGAACTGCAGGTTGGCCTCGTCGATCAGTTGCGAACTGTGCAACGGGCCTTCGATCAGCTCGCGGTAGCTCTGCACGCCATTGGACAGCAATTGAAAACACGCCAGGGCGATCAACAGCATCGCCAGCAGGCTGCCACTCAGCAGGGCAAGAATTTGCGCCCTCAGGGATTTTTGCAAAAACATCGAGGAGATCTCATGGCAGGGAAGGAACAGGCCCGAAAAGGCATGCGTAAGTCCGAACTTCCCTGTCGGGCACATTCGAGACAGCTCGAATGCACGTGGCATGTGAGCGTGATCGGCATCGACGACACATTCTTGAGGGCCGCCGACCACCGGTATAACGCGGCGAATCATGGACTTTCAATTGTCACAAAACCGTCAAAAAGCATTGCCATGATGTGGCTCAAGTGAACCTGTGAAACCCGCGCCAGGCACCGTCCCTCCTGCGAGCCCCCATGAACCACAGCATCGACCAGAGTCACCGCGATTCCGATCTGTTTGGCCTGCTCTACGGTTACCGCTTCCGCCCCGGCGAACGTGGTCGCGAACTGGATTCGGCCAAGGCCCTGCAAGCCCTGCAATCTGCCGAACACCAGGATGAATTTCTCTGGCTGCACCTGAACCTGGCCCATGCCGCCTGCGAGCGCTGGATGCAGGCCCACCTGCAACTGCCCGAGGAGTTCTTCGAAGCGTTGCATGAGGGCTCGCGCTCGACTCGCATCGAGCACGTGGACTCGGCCCTGCTGGCGGTGGTCAACGACGTGGTGTTCAACTTCAGCAGCATGGTGTCCTCGGACATCTCCACCCTGTGGGTCTGCGTGCGCAGCAACCTGATCATCAGTGCTCGCCTGCAACCCCTGCACTCGGTGGACAAGTTGCGGTCCTCGGTCAAGGCTGGCGAACAGTTCCGCTCGCCCCTTGAGCTGCTGGTGCACCTGCTACGGGACCAGGGGGAAATCCTGACCCAGATCGTGCGCAAGACCAGCCTCAGCGTCGACCAGATCGAAGACCAGTTGCTGGCGGCCCGGGCCTCGGCCAACCGCGCCGAACTGGGAGCCATGCGCCGGGTACTGGTGCGCCTGCAACGGCTGCTGGCCCTGGAACCCGGATCGTTGCTGCGCCTGCTCAACCGACCGCCACAATGGCTGCAAAAGGACGACGTCAAGGAACTGCGCAAGTCCACCGAAGAGTTCGCCCTGATCATCAACGACCTCACGGCCCTGGGGGAGCGGATCAAGCTGTTGCAAGAGGAAATCGCCGCCAACCTCAACGAACAGAGCAACCGCACCCTGTTCACCCTGACCGTGGTCACGGTACTGGCCCTGCCGATCAACATCATCGCCGGCTTCTTCGGCATGAACGTCGGCGGCATTCCGTTCTCCGGCGATCCGGAAGGCTTCTGGATCCTGGTGGCGCTGGTGGTCACCTTCACCGTGATCGCCGGGCGCTGGGCCTTTCGCAAACGCCAGGACTACTGACCCTGCGGCCACTGCGCGCCCGTACGCAGCCTCGCTGGCGCTCGACAGCGGCTACAGCACCAGCGTATCCGCACCCCCGCCTCGTGTAGCCGCTGCCGCAGGCTGCGCACGGCTCGGCACGAGCCGCCGGGGCAAACGGATCAACGGGCCAGTCAATTGCACAAACCATGACCTGGGGCAGTCTGCCTGTAACATTCGGCAACGATCATGGAAGCCATTCCTTCCAGCCACAGGATTGTCCAGCAATGGCCACCCCTTCCCTGACCGTCGCCTCCCCCAGCGTCGACGCCAAACCGCAACTGGATAAGAAACCCGGCCCCTTCACCCTCGTGGTGTTCTTCGCGATATTGGCCATGGGCTTGCTGTTCACCGCCTACAGCCTGATCCACGACATGCATGAACTGGGCACCACGGTCACCACCTGGACCCCGTTCCTGCTGCTTGGCGTCGCGCTGCTGATCGCCCTGGGCTTCGAATTCGTCAACGGCTTCCACGACACCGCCAACGCGGTGGCCACGGTGATCTACACCCATTCGCTGCCACCACAGTTCGCGGTGGTCTGGTCCGGCCTGTTCAACTTCCTCGGGGTGCTGCTGTCCAGCGGCGCAGTGGCCTTCGGCATCATCGCCCTGCTGCCGGTGGAGCTGATCCTGCAGGTGGGGTCTTCCGCCGGCTTCGCCATGATCTTCGCCCTGCTGATCGCCGCCATCCTGTGGAACCTCGGCACCTGGTGGCTGGGCCTGCCGGCCTCTTCCTCCCATACCCTGATCGGCTCGATCATCGGCGTCGGCGTGGCCAACGCCCTGATGCACGGCCGCGACGGCACCAGCGGTGTGGATTGGGGCCAGGCCACCAAGGTCGGCTACGCCCTGCTGTTCTCGCCACTGATCGGCTTCGTGTTCGCCGCCCTGCTATTGCTGGCCCTGCGCCTGTTCGTCAAGAACCGCGCGCTGTACAAGGCGCCCAAGGGCGACACCCCGCCACCGTGGTGGATTCGCGCTCTGCTGATCCTGACCTGCACCGGGGTGTCGTTCGCCCACGGCTCCAACGACGGCCAGAAAGGCATGGGCCTGATCATGCTGATCCTGGTGGGCACCCTGCCCATGGCCTACGCCCTGAACCGCACCATGCCCGCCGACCAGGCCCTGCAGTTCGCCGCCGTGGCCGAAGTCACCCAGCAAGCCCTGGTCAAGAGTGCTCCACAGGCCGCGCCAACCGATCCTCGCGCGGTGCTCTCGGAATACATGCGCAGCAAGCAAGCCACGCCCGAACTGGTGCCGGCCCTGGCCGCCCTGGCCGGTGCCATCGGCAATGAAGTGAAGGGTTATGGCTCGCTGTCCAAGGTTCCGGCCGAAGCCATGGGCAACGTGCGCAACGACATGTACCTGACCAGTGAAACCATCCGCCTGATGGACAAGAACCAGGTCGGCCATTTCGACCAGGACACCCGCGACAAGCTGCAACTGTTCAAGCAGCAGATCGACAATGCCACGCGCTTCATCCCGTTGTGGGTGAAGATCGCGGTGGCCATCGCGCTCGGCCTGGGCACCATGGTCGGCTGGAAACGCATCGTGGTGACCGTCGGCGAGAAGATCGGCAAGACCCACCTGACCTACGCCCAGGGCGCCTCGGCGGAGACCGTGGCGATGCTGACCATTGGCGCGGCGGACATGTTCGGCCTGCCAGTGTCCACCACCCACGTGCTGTCCTCGGGGGTGGCCGGGACCATGGTGGCCAACGGCGGCGGCTTGCAGATGCGCACCATCCGCAACCTGGCCATGGCTTGGGTGCTGACCCTGCCGGCAGCGATCCTGCTCTCCGGCAGCCTGTACTGGCTCTTCACCCAACTGTTCTAGCCGGCAGTCCCCCGCGGCTCGTTCCGAGCCGTACGCAGCCTGCGGCAGCGGCTACACGATGCGTGAGCCGCCACGGACGGGGGATCAGGACGCAAACAGCTTGCTCAGGCAGGCCAGTTTCTTCTTGTAGGAACGCCGGGCCTCCAGCGCCTCTTCCAAGGTCACCGGAATAAAGCGCGCCTTCTGGTTGGGCTGCATCTGCCCCACCAGGTCCAGGTCGGCGCTGATCACCGTGCCGATCATCGCGTAGCCACCACCGGACACCGCATCCCGATGCAGGACGATGGGCTCCAGCCCCGCCGGCACCTGGATCGAACCGATGGGATAACAACTGTCGACGATGTTCGACGGATCGGAACCGGCACCGAACGGCTGCTCCCGAGGCTGGAAGCCCAGGGCACTGCCACCCTTGAAGCGATAGCCGATGCGATCCGCCTCCGAGCCCACGGTCCAGGGTTCGGCGAAGAAACTCGCCTTGGCCCCCTCGCTCAGGCGTTCGTAATAGAGCCCCGGCACCACCCGCAGACTGATCTCGCCCCCCAGGGACTGGCGCAGCGCCATGGGCAGGCTGGCCCCCGGGCGGCCCTTGCCGTCGGCGATCCCCACCGGCAGCTCATCGCCGGCCGCCAAGCGCCGCCCCTGGAAACCGCCCAGGGCGCCCAGGGCATAGGTGGAACGGCTGCCCAGCACCAGCGGCACATCGATGCCACCGGCCACCGCCAGGTAGGCCCGGGCCCCGGCCTTGGGAAAGTCGAAACGCAGCACTTGCCCGGCCTTGACCGCGAACGCGGTATCCAGGTGCCTGTCCACGCCGTCGAGCTTGGGCGTCATGTGTGCACCACAGACCGCCACCAGGGCATCGGCAGTGAACTCAAGTTCCGGCCCGAGCAAGGTGCACTCCAGGCCCGCGGCGCCAGCCGGGTTGCCCACCAGTTGGTTGGCGGCGCTCAGGGCGTACTGGTCCAGGGCCCCGGACGGCGGGATGCCCAGGTGATAGAAGCCCTCGCGGCCCAGGTCCTGTACCGACGTGGCCAGGCCCGGTTTGATGACCTTGATCATGCCAACACCTCCTGTAGCGACTTGGGATAACCGACCGGGTCGGCGAGAAAGGCATCCAGGGAAAACTCCACCTCACGGATGCGCAGGTCGAAGCGCCCGGCCTCCACCTCGGCCACCGCGTGGTCATAGGCCTCGCGGTCGATAGGCTTGAACTGCACGATGTCCCCGGGGCGGAAGAACACCATGTGCTGCTTGAGGTAGGCCAGTTGCTGCTGCGGGTCGTAGATCGGTGCCGGGGTCACGCCGAACATCTGGTAGCCACCGGCGCCGCGCACCGAGTAGATGCAGCCGAAGCAGCCGCCATGGCCCAGGGTCAGCTTCGGCGTGTCGGTGCGCGGCCGCAGGTACTTGGGCACCTGCAACTGGCGCTCGCGCTCGACCATCTGGAACATGAACGGCAGGCCGGCGACGAAACCCACCATGGAGACGAACCAGGGGGCGCCACTGTGGGCGGCGATAAAGGCGTCGACATCCGCCAGGCCATTGATCCGCGCCGCGTACTCCAGGTCGGTGGCGTCCGGGTCCTGGTGCCGGTCGCGAAAACGCATCAGGGTTTCATGGGTCCAGGGGTCGTTGTACAGCACCGGGATCTCGATGATCCGCGTGTGCAGGCTGCGCTCGGCCACGGCGCCGGCCTCGGCCTCGCGCACGGCCTCCAGCAGGGCCTGGGGCGCGATGCGATCCGGATCGAAACGGATCTGGAACGAGGCATTGGCCAGGCATACGTCCAGTACCCCATCCAGGGCCAGGCGCTCCACCGCGCGGGTGACCGCCATGCCCTTGAAGAAAGCCTCAAGGGACATGCTGTCGCTGACTTCGGCGAACAGGTGCTCGTCGGCACCAAAGCTGTAGCGGATCGGTTGGTTCATGCGACACCTCCGGCACGGCGCCCGGCCAGCCAGGTTTCCAGGGTTGCGGTATGGAAGTCCGCGCCCGCCAGCCAAGGCTCGGCCAGCAGTTCGCGATGCAGGGTCAAGGTACTGGCCATGCCAGTCAAGGTCGTTTGCTCCACGGCCGCCCGCGCCCGAGCCAGAGCCTGCTCGCGGTCGGCGCCATGGACGATCAGCTTGGCCAGCAGCGAGTCGTAGTAAGGCGGCACGGCGTACCCCGGATACAGGTGGCTATCGACCCGCAGCCCCGGCCCTTGCGGCCAGGACAACTCCTGGACCTTGCCCGGGCTGGGGAAGAAGTCCCGCGCCGGGTCCTCGGCGTTCAGGCGCATCTGCAGGGCCGCGCCATTGAGGTGGATATCCTCCTGGCGCAGATCCAGCGGTTCGCCACCGGCAATGCGCAACATGGCCTGGACCAGGTCGACACCGGTGATCAGCTCGCTGATGGGATGCTCCACCTGGATGCGGGTGTTCATCTCTATGAAGAAGAACTCGCCGGTGCTGTCGTCATACAGGTACTCCAGGGTGCCGGCGCCCTGGTAACCCAGGGCCTCGGTGAGGCGCACCGCACTGCTGCACAACTGCTCGCGCTGGGTGGCATCGAGCACCGGCGACGGCGCCTCCTCGAAGATCTTCTGCCGCCGCCGTTGCAGCGAGCATTCACGTTCGAACAGGTGCACCGCACGCTTGCCATCGCCCAGCACCTGGACCTCGATATGCCGGGCCCGACCAATGAACCGCTCCAGGTACAAGGCGCCGTTGCCGAACGCCGCCTGGGCCTCGCGCTGTGCCCGGGGAAACTCCTCGGCCAGTTGCGCCGCATCCTCGGCCAGGCGAATACCCCGCCCGCCGCCACCGGCCGATGCCTTGATCAGCAATGGAAAACCCACCGCCTGCGCCGCTTGCAACGCAGCTGGCAGGTCGAACAGTTCGCCAGGCGAGCCGGGCACCACCGGCACCCCGGCGGCCTGGGCGGTACGCCGGGCCTCGGCCTTGTCGCCCATGCGGCGGATGGTCCGCGCATCGGGGCCGACGAAAATCGCCCCAGCCTGGACCACCGCCTCGGCGAACTCGGCATTTTCCGAAAGAAAGCCATAGCCCGGGTGCACGGCATTGGCGCCGCTGGCCTCCAGGGCTGCCAGCAGGGCCTGGATATTCAGGTAGCTCTTGTCGGCCCGGGCCGGGCCGATGATCTGCACTTCGTCGGCCAGGCGCGCGGCCATGGAGTCGGCGTCCGCCTCGCTGCAGGCAGCGACGGTGGGAATACCCAGGGCCTTGGCCGCGCGAATGATGCGCACGGCGATCTCGCCACGGTTGGCGACCAGCAGCTTGCGAATGGATTCGGTCATGGGACGGCCCTCACTCGACCAGGGTCGCGACGACCTGGCCCGGTTCCACCGGGTCACCGTCCTCGACCAGGAAGGCGCCGACCTGGCCGGCGCTGCCGGCAGTGAGCTCGGAAAACTGCTTCATGACTTCGATCAGGCCGATCACGGTATCGGCGCTGACGCTGTCGCCGACCTCGACGAAAGGCGCCGAGTCGGGCGTGGCCTTGCGGTAGAAAGTGCCCGGCAAGGGGGTGATGACGTTGTATTCGGCCATGTCTGTTTCTCTTGGAATAGTTGTCGAAAGGCAGGCAAAAAAAGCAAAACCGCTTGGAGTCGCGTCAATGCACGAGGCTTGGCGGGCAACGCCTCAGCGCGGTGCTCGCACCTGGATGCCGGCCAGGTCCAGCGCTGCGCGGGTGGCTTCCACCAGGTCCAGGGCACCTGGGGTGTCGCTGTGCAGGCAGATGGAATCGAACTCGATGGCCAGGTCCTCGCCCTCCACGGTGCGGACCAGCCCTTGCTGGCAGGCGCGCAGGACCTTGGCGGCCACCTCATGGGGATCCAGGACCCGCACCCGGCGGGTAAAGACGATGGAGCCGCTGAGGTCGTAATCGCGATCGGCGTAGAACTCGCGGATCACCGGTTGCCCCAGCTCCTGGGCGATCCGGCAGATCACCGAGCCGGGCATGCAATACAGCAGCAGTTCGGGTTCGAGTTTCTGCAGGTTTTCCACCAGCAGCCGCGCCGCCTCCTCGTCCCGGGCCAGGTGCATGTACAGCGCGCCATGGGGCTTTATGTGCTGCAACTTGAGGCCTTGGACTCGGGCCAGCTCACGCAGTGCGCCCAGTTGGTAGAGCATGTCGTCCACCAGTTCCTGGGCCGGGGCGTTGATGTGGCGCCGGCCGAACCCCACCAGGTCGCGAAAGCCTGGGTGGGCCCCGATGGCCACGCCCCGCAGCCGGGCCTGCTCGATGGTGCGGCGCATGGTGCCGGGGTCGCCGGCATGAAAGCCGGTGGCGATGTTGGCCGAGCTGATGAAGCCCATCAGCTCGTTGTCGACGCCATCGCCGATGGTCCACGGGCCGAAGCTTTCGCCCATGTCCGAATTGAAATCCACTGCCTGCATCACTGTTGCTCCAACGTTCGTGACTTCGTGCGATGGACGTTAGAGCGGCCTTGACCCCTTGGGAAGATCTATTATCAGATATAGCTTGTTCTGAAAATCAGATACATGGATGGATAGAAATGTCGTTGACCCTGCGCCAGGTACGTTACTTCGTGGCCACTGCCGAGATCGGCCAGATCTCCCAGGCGGCGATCCACCTGAACATTTCCCAATCGGCGGTGACCACCGCGATCAAGGAACTGGAAGCGATGCTCGCCGTGCAACTGTTCGTGCGGTCGGCCCAGGGCATGAGCCTGACCGATGCCGGCCGGCACTTCCTCAACCGCGCCTACGTGATCCTGCGCAGCGTCGACGATGCGCTGAACAGCCCGCTGCCCGACTACCGCGCCAGCGGCACCCTGCACCTGGCCGCCAGCTACACGGTGATCGGCTACTTCCTGCCGCACCATCTGCAGCGCCTGGGGCACTGGCACCCGGACGTCACCATCGAACTGCATGAGCAGGAACGCCAGGCCATCGAACAGGGACTGCTGGCCGGGCGCTTCGACATGGCGGTGGTGCTCACCGCCAACCTGACCCACCCGGACATCGTCTCCGAGACGCTGTTCAACTCCGAGCGCCGGCTGTGGCTACCGGCCCATCACCAGCTGTGCGAGCGGGCCAGCGTCAGCCTGGCGGACGTGGCCGAGGAGCCGTTCATCCTGCTCACCGTCGACGAAGCGGAACAAAGCGCCATGCGTTATTGGGAACAGGCCGGCCAACAGCCCAGGGTGCGGGTGCGCACCAGCTCGGTGGAGGCGGTACGCAGCATGGTGGCCAACGGCAGCGGCGTGGCGATCCTCTCGGACCTGGTGCATCGGCCCTGGTCGCTGGAAGGCAAGCGCATCGAGACCCTGAGCCTGAGCGACCCGGTCACGCCCATGAGCGTCGGCCTGGCCTGGCGTCGCGACCGCGCCTTTACCCCGGCGATGCAAGCACTGCGGGACTACTTTCGCGATGCGTTCCTCGCCCCCCAGCAACTCTCCGCCCGGCGCTGAAGCGACCAGGCGACCTTCAGCGATTACGGGCGCAGCCTGCGGCAGCGGCTACACGAAGCCTGGGCGATGCGCCTAAGGAGATACCTGCCTGTCGCCGCTGCCGAGCTTGCGAGGCGGCTCAGCGTTCATCGCCACGGCACAACGGCAGCGGCGACATGACGCGGCTTGGGCCGCTGTATCGGATCAGGGGCAGGACCAGCGCTGGGCGGCGCCGGCGATCTGCCCGGCCAACTGGGCGATGGCCTGCTGGTGGGCCTGCACCAGGCTGCCGAGCTCGACGCCCGCCGGCTGGCGGATCTGGCTGCTGCAGGTCAGGCTCCGGGCCGGGGTGCCTTCGCTGCGCTGGCGCAGGCTCCAGACTACATCGATCAAGGCATAGCGTCCGGGCAGGGATTCGAAGCGCCGCACATCGGTCTGCAACGACAGCACCGGGCGCCCAGGCTGCTTCGGCAGGCCCTCGAGGTTGCGGGTCCCCAGCTTCGCCTCCATCTGGCTGGCCAGCGCATCGTGGAACTCATCCACCAATGGCGCGCTCCAGCGCTGGGTCTCGAGAATCGCCAGGGTGCCGCTGTCCTGGCGCACCACCAACTGTGGCTGGTCCACCTGGACCGGGATGCGCACCGTGGACATCTCGAACTGCAATCCCGAGTTCCTGGCCGTGGCGCCTTCGGTCACCGGCGGCATCAGGGTGTAGTAATGGGTGGGCGCGGAGCTGCACGCGGCAAGTCCCAGGGTCAGGCTCAACAACAGGGCACGGGTTTTCATGGCTGGGCTTCCGGTACGGATTCGCGAACGGAGGAGGATGGCGACTGGTAGGCATCCGGTTGATTGTCCTTGAGGCGTCCGCGAATCAGCGCCTCAGGATGGCGACCGAGGAAGTCGGTGAGCACCCGCACCGAACGGGCCGTGCGCTGCACCTCCTCCATGGCCTGGCCAAGTCTCTGGCGCTGTGGCGAGTCCTCGGAGAAGCTCTCGTTGGCGCTGGCCAGGGTCTTCTTCGATTGCTCCAGGGTTTCGCGCATCTGCGGCAGGACCTGGCCGTTGACCTGCTTGAGGGTCTTGTTCATTTCCGCCAGGCTGGAATCCAGGTTGGCGGCGATGGAATCGATCGGCAGCTTGCTGATCTTGTCCATGGTCGCTTGCAGTTGCTCCTGCAGCTTGTCCAGGCTGCCCGGTACGGTAGGAATCTCCAGCGGCCGGGCGCTGGGGTTGTAGGCCACGGGCTTGGCGTTGGGCACGAAGTCCAGGGAGATGAACAACTGCCCGGTCAGCAGGTTGCCGCTGCGCGCCTGGGCCCGCAGGCCATTTCTGACGAAGGCGCCGATCAGTTGCGCGGAGCGGGCGTCGTCTTCGCCGCCGGTCTGCTTCAGCAGTTTTTCATGGGCCTTGCCCAGGCGCTCGGGGTAGATCACCGCCCCCACCAGGGTCGGGAAGTACTTGCGCTCCTGGTCGTAGTCCAGGTCCATGGACACCACCTTGCCGATGTTCACCCCGAGGAACTCCACCGGAGCGTTGATGGCCAGGCCACGCAGCGCCTGGTCGAAACGCATGCGGATGTAGTACGGGGCACCGTCTGGCGGCGCCAGGGCGGTGTCCTGGTCCCCGAACAGGTTGTATTCGGCGTTCTCTTCAGCCGGCTTGGCGTTGGGGCTGTACTTGGGTTCGACGAAGGCGATGCCACCGGCGAGGATCGACGACACCGACTCGGTGTTGACCTTCAGCCCGTTGGCGCCAAGGGTCACGTCCACCCCGCTGGCATTCCAGAAGCGGCTATCGGTGGTCACGTACTTGTCGTTGGGCGAGTTGACGAAGATCTTCACGTCCACGCCCTTGCCGCTGTTGGCCAACTGGTAGGACACCACCTGGCCGACCTGGATGCGCCGGTAGTAGACCGGCGAGCCGATATCCAGGGAACCCAGGTCATCGGTATGCAGGGTGAAGCGCTTGCCCTTCTGGCCATAGGTGATGGGCGGCGGAGTCTCCAGGCCCTTGAAGCTGTCCTTGCGCTTGTCCGAGCGGCCGGCGTCGGCGCCGATGAAGGCCCCGGACAGCAGGGTGTCGATACCGGAAACGCCACTGGCGCCGATGCGCGGACGCACTACCCAGAACATCGAGTCCTCGGCGGTGAAGGGCTCGGCGGACTGGTCCAGCTCGACCTTGGCCACCACCTTGCGCCGGTCATCGCTCAAGGCGATGGAGGTCACCTTGCCGATCACCACGTTCTTGTACTTGACCTGGGTCTTGTTGGCCTCCAGGCCCTCGGCGGTCTGGAAGCTGATGCTGATCTCCGGCCCGGCCGACATCGACTTGTGGACCACCATCGACAGCCCCACCAGGGCCGCGACAATGGGCACCAGCCACACCAGCGAGACATTGAAGCGTCGCGTGCGCAGCGCCGGGGCGCCAGGGGCTGAGGGGGAACTTGCTGCGTTGGAACCTGGATGATCAGACATCTTCAACCTCTACATCCCAGATGAGCCGGGGATCGAAACTCATGGCGGCGAACATCGTCAGCACCACCACCAAACCGAAAAACAGAATGCCCATGCGCGGGTCGATGGAGCTCAAGGCACGAAACTGCACTAGGGCCGCCACCAGGGCCACCACCAGCACATCGAGCATCGACCAGTAGCCAATCACCTCGACGAAGCGATACAACCTGGCCCGCTCGCGCTGGGCCCAGCGCGAGCGGCGCTGGCAGGTCACCAGGAGAATGCCGAGGACGAAGAACTTGATGCCCGGCACCACCACGCTGGCGATGAAGATCAGCAGCGCGATGTCCCAGGAACCGGCTTTCCAGAACTCCACCACGCCACTCATGATGGTGTTCTCGCTGGCATTGCCAAAGATATTGGTGTGCATCACCGGCAACAGGTTGGCCGGGATGTAGAAGATCAGGCTGGCCAGGAGCAAGGCCCAGGTGCGCGACAGGCTGTTGGTCTTGCGCGCATGCACCGCCGAATCGCAACGCGGGCAATAGTGCTCGGATGCCTGGCAGACCTGGCCGCAGGTATGGCACAGCTTGAGTTGATGGTCCCGGGCATAGGGCGGCGTGCTCATCAGTAGCGACCCTCCAGGTCATCCCAGAGGTAGCGGATGTCCTTGCCGGAAATCAGGATGATCAGCACCGTCAGCATCGCCAATGCCCATAGCCCCAGCCCGGGATGCACGTCGAGCATGCCCGCCAGCTTGACGATGGCCACCAGGATTCCCAGCAGGCAGACCTCGAGCATGCTCCAGGGCCGCAGGTGCTCCAGGGCGCGCATGCAGGCCTTGAACCCCGGCGCGGCGCGGCCGAAATTGGCAAAACCCAGCACCCAGCACAACAGGACGATCTGCAGGCCCGGGGCGAGGATGATGGTCAGGCCGGTGACCGCGGCGATCAGGCTGATCCGGCCTTGGGCCAGGGCCTCCACCGATTGCCAGAGCGTCGCTTCGTTGCTCAGGCCCTCGAGGCTGATCTTGATCACCGGGAAGAAATTGGCGAAGACGAACAGCAACCCGGCGGTGATCGACAGGGCGAACAACTGCTGCACGTTCAGGTGCCGGGCGCGGGCCAGCAGCGCACCGCAGCGCGAACACTGCGCCGCCTGACCTTTACCGAGCGGCACGGACTCATACAGGGAGTCGCAGTGTTCGCAGATGATCCAGTTGCGAGAATTAGTCATGTTCTTCAGAAAGCCGGAAGGTTGGCGAGCACAGAGGAAGGCTCTCGCCGCCGGGTATTTTCAGCAAAAGTAGAGGGCAGTGTCTAGTTTTATCCGGGGACTGGACACCACCATCTACGCCATAATAGGCGCCCCCGGAAAACTTCGCCGACCATGACCGACACAGCCCCCTCCTCCACCAAGCTCCAGCGCACGCCCAAGCAGACTCGTGGCCACCAGCGGGTCACGGCCATTCTCCAGGCCTGCGCACGCCTGCTGATTCAACTGGGGGTATCGAACCTGACCATGCACGGTATTGCCCGGGAAGCTGGCACCTCCATCGGTTCGCTCTATCACTTTTTCAGCGACAAGCAGCAGGTACTGGAAGCCCTGGGCCAGGGCCATATCGCCGCCATGAGCGCGATTGCCGAACCGTTGCATGTCGTCGATGAGAGTCATTGGCGGGGCTTGAGTTCCCAACAGGTGATGGAACAAACCACCTTGCCGCTCTTGCAGTACATCGAGCAGCACCCCGACCTGCTGCAGATGCTCACTCCGGGCTATGCCCTGGGCCAATTGCAAGCCCCGGACCTGCACGTACAAATGCAGAACCTCTATGACCGGGTATTGAAGGCGCGCCTGCCCAATGCCAGCGCCCGGCAGCGCGAGACCTGCGTGCAGGCGCTGCTCGGCCTGCCCCTGGGCCTGTTCCAGCGGGCCCAGGAACACCAGGAGCTCAAGCGCGAGTTATTGCTCGAAGAAGTGCCGCGGGCATTGGCGGCCTACCTGGATGTCATCGAGAAACTGCATGGCCCGACCTGAAGCTGGCCCTCAATGGGCCAGCCGCACTTGCAGCCACTTGTCCCGCAACAGGTCGTAGGCCCAGTGGTAGACATAGGTGTAGGGCAAGAAGAACAACAGCACGCCAATGTCGAGGATCAACGCCTGCATCAGGCTGATATCCAGCCACCAGGCAATCAAAGGTACGGCGAACGCAACCAGGCCACCCTCGAAGAGCAAGGCGTGGATCACCCGGGTCCAGCCATTACGCACCCGCCGCAGACCCTTGAGCGCCCGGTCGAACAGACTGTTGAACAACACGTTCCAGGCCAGGGCCAAAAGACCGATGCACAGCGTCACCACGCCCATGTCCACCATCGGTTTGTCCATGATCCAGGACAGCAAGGGCGTACAGATCAACAACGCCAGCAATTCGAAGGCAACGGCCTGGGCAATGCGTTCGGTCAGGGATTTGTGTGGGCTCATCGCCGCGCTCCTTGAGTGAATGTGCTGGCGATATTCAAGGATCTCATCGATACTTCATAATCAATAACCATCGATCAAGGCGATACATCATGGCATCCAACGAAGTGCTGCTGGCATTCGTCCAGGCCGCGACCCAGGGTTCGTTCTCCGCCGCCGCGCGCAAGCTGGGCAAGAGCCAGTCGACCATCAGTGCAGCAGTAGCCAGCCTGGAAATCGATCTTGATGTGCCGTTGTTCGACCGCTCCAGTCGCAAACCCGGGCTGACCCCAGCCGGGCAGGTGTTGCTGCGCCGCGCCGAGGAAATCCTCGCCGCCACCAGCCGACTGGAAATGGCCGCCAGCCAGCTGTCCCAAGGCATCGAGGCGAGGCTCACCGTGGCCCTCTCCGACACCTACCAGTCCGATCGTTTTGAAAGCTGCCTGAGCGCCTTCGAACAGCGCTACCCGGACCTGGAGCTGGAATGCCTGATTGCCGAATGCGAAGACCTGGTGGCCTTGGTACAGAGTGGGCGGGCACAGATCGCCTTTGCTGAAATGCAGCTCCAATACCCAGCAGACCTGGAGCACAAGACCATGGATGAGCAGGGCGAGGTGTCGCTCTTCGTATCGCACCAACATCCCCTGGCCAAGCTGCACCGCGTCGATGAGCAAACCCTGCGGCAACACCGGGAGCTGCGCCTGGCCACCGTGCTCAACCCCGATGAAAGCCGCTCCCAGGGGCGAGTCTGGTCGGCCCCCAGCTACCTGATGCTGATGGAAATGGCCCAGGGCGGCTTTGGCTGGGCCCCGTTGCCACGCTGGCTGGTGGACAACTTCGGCGCCGGCAGGCTGCAGGAACTCAAGGTCCGGGGCTGGCCGCGCCCGGTGGTGGTGGACGCCCTCTGGTCACGCCTGCGCCCACCCGGCCCGGCTGGTAGCTGGCTGCTGGAGCGGATGCTGCAGTAACCGCAGCCTCCGATAGCCACTACAGGCTATGCAAGCGGCGTTCGAGAAACCGTCGCTCCGGGGCTTGCCGAACCAGCTCCAGGGCACGCAGGTAAGACATGCGCGCCGCCTCCACCTGCCCCAACTGGCGGCAGAAATCGGCACGGGCAGCATGCGCCAGGTGGTAGTCCTCAAGGTCGCCACGCTGCAGGATGATCTCCACGAGCGCCAACCCAGCCGCCGGCCCATCGCGCTGGGCCACGGCCACCGCGCGGTTGAGCTCGATCACCGCAGAGGGCTGCAAGCGCAGCAACACATCGTACAAGCCAACGATCTGCGGCCAGTCGGTCTGCGCCGCGCTAATCGCTTCGGCATGCACGGCGGCAATGGCGGCCTGCAGGCAGTAGGGGCCGCCGCGCCCGGTGCGCAATCCACGCTCCACCAACGCACAGCCTTCGTCCATCAACGCTTGCTGCCACAGGGAGCGGTCCTGATTCTCCAATAGGATCAACTCGCCATCGGCTCCCATCCGTGCCGCCCGACGCGACTCGTGCAGCAGCATCAGGGCCAGCAACCCCATCACCTCGGCCTCCGGCAGCAGCTCCAGGAGCAGGCGCCCCAGGCGAATCGCTTCGCAGGTCAAATCCTCGCGGGTCAGCTCGGCGCCAAGGGAGGCCGAATAGCCCTCGTTGAACACCAGGTAGATCACGCGCAATACGCTGTCCAGGCGCTCGGGCAGTTCGTTCAGCGCCGGTACCTGGTAGGGAATCGCCGCATCGCGGATCTTCGCCTTGGCCCGCACGATGCGCTGGGCGATGGTGGCCGGGGCAACCAGGAAGGCCCGGGCGATTTCCTCGGTGCTCAAGTCGCAGATTTCCCGCAGGGTCAACGGCACCTGGGCATCCGCCGCCAGGGCCGGATGGCAGCAGGTGAAGATCAGTCGCAGACGATCGTCTTGCACGTCCTCGCCACTCCAGTCCTCCTGCTCCAATTGCTCCAACTGGTTGGCCAGGGCAGCCTGGGAAGCAGCGAAGCGTGCCCGCCGACGCAAGCCATCGATGGCCTTGAAGCGCCCGACGGACACCAGCCAGGCCCTGGGGTTGGTCGGGATGCCGTCGTCCTGCCAGCGCTCCACCGCCACGAAGAAGGCCTCGTGCAAGGCCTCCTCGGCCAGGTCGAAATCCCCCAGCAGGCGGATCAGGGTGGCGAGGATGCGTCGCGACTGCTCGCGGTAGACCTGCTCCACCAGCGCCCGTACCGCCCCACCGGACTGGCCCGGCATCAGTCCGGCATGCCCTGGGTCACCAGCGTCACCAGGCGCTCCAGGCTCTGCCCCCAACCCTCGTGGAAGCCCATGGCCTCATGGGCCTTGCGGTCGGCTTCGGTCCAATGCATGGCGCGGGCGGTATAGAGGGTTTTTGTGCCCTGCTCCTCGAACGTCACCTCGGCGGTCATGAAGGGTTTGCCGGAAGGAATCCAGCCCGGCACATAGGCATCGGTGAACACCAGCCGCGAGGGTGCGTCGATCTCCAGAAACACCCCCATGGTCGGGTACTCGCTGCCATCCGGGGCGCGCATCAAGGTACGAAACTGGCCACCGACCCACAGGTCCATTTCGCACTCCGGAGTGGTCATGCCATGAGGGCCCCACCACTGCACCAGCAACGCCGGTTCGGTCCAGGCGCGAAACAGCTTGCGGCGCGGAGCATCGATCAACCGACTGATGGACAATTCATGGGTGGCGGGTCCACGGCCCGCAGTCTGCAAAGTCATCGCGAAACTCCTTTTAGGGTTATCAGGGATTGAGCTCACGTACCGGACGCACTTCCACGCTGCCGACCCTGGCCGCCGGGATCTGTCCGGCGACCTGGAGCGCTTCGTTCAAGTCGCGGGCTTCGATCAGGTAGAAGCCGGCCAGCTGTTCCTTGGTTTCGGCGAACGGGCCATCGGTGATCGACAGCTTGCCGCCGCGCATGCGCACCGTGGTAGCGGTCTGCACCGATTGCAGGGCCTCGGCGGCGAGCATCCGCCCGCTGTCGCGTACCGCCTCGGCATAGGCCAGGCACTCGGCGTCCCGCGGGCTGTCGGGCAGGCTATGCAGCAGTCGTTCGTCGCTGTACACCAGGCATAGGTATTTCATGGACGTCTCCGTGATCGGGCTGATCAACTATGGTCGCTGTTTTGACCTTTGGCGAACCCGCGGCTCAAGGTTCAAGGTCGAACAAGGTAGTGCCGGTTTGCATATCGAAGGGCGCCGACCAATGCTCGTGCACCACCTGCCACTGGCCGCCCAGGCACTGGTAGGCCGCGCTGACCCGCATCCAGCAGGCCTTGCTCACACCGTCGGCATCGGTGCCGCCGCAATGGGCCAGCCAATGGGCGAACGCCAGCTCGTCACTGGCCTGCACGTGTAGCTGGTGGAACTCGAAGATCCCAGGGCCTGGGCAGACCTGCATGCAAGCCTGCCAATGCGCACGGTAGGCCTCCTTGCCTTTGAATTGCAGGGCGCCGACCGCATCGAAGGAGACGATGTCATCGGCGTAGAAGCTGACGATCTGCTCGATATCCCTGGCCATCACCGCCTGCCGCCAGTGGTCGATCAGGCTGCGTACGCGGGCTTCACTGGATGGATTGGACATGGCGAAATTCCTCGAAAGGTGAAGTGGGTGTCACCGAGCAGGCTGCTCGATTCATCCCTAGTCGCCTGGGGTTTCGCACAATCGACAATGCAGGTGAAAAAAAACCACGCCAACCATGCAGGCACAAAAAAGGCCGCGACATAGCGGCCTTTGGCGGTGGCGGAACTACAGAGCCCGCACCATCTCATGCCAGGCCATGCCGCCGTGGTCCGAGGCCGATGCCTTGAGGTAGACGAAACCGAAGCGCTCGTAGAGCGGCACATGGCGCTCCTTGCACATCAGGTGGATACGCGCCTTGCCAGCGCCAGCCATGCGCGCGATGAACGCCTCCAGCAACTGCCGGGACAGGCCTAGGCCCTGGAAGTCCGGATGCACCACTACCGACATGATCACCACCTCGGGGCCTGCCGGGTCGTGGCCGACCAGTTCCTTGAAGGCCTCGTCGGCCATCTGCACCTCGAAGGTGGCGCCGGAGTTGATGAAACCGGCCACCACGCCCTCGACCTCGGCGACGATGAAACCCTCGGGCCAGGTGGCGATACGCGTGGCGATCTTGTCCCGGGTCGCCGCTTCGTCGCCTTCGTAGGCCAGGGTCTCGATGGCGAAGCAGCGGTCCAGGTCGGCAGGCAGGACGGTGCGGATCAACGGGGTCGGAGCGGTCATGGAACACCAGCCTGAAGTCAGTTGGGGGTGGCCGATTCTAGCAAGGACCCGGCGATATGTATGACCGGCATAGCGTTCGCTGGCCGCCCCGTAAAGCTTTCATATAAGCCCTGGCCAGGCTCGCGCCGAGGGACTATCTATCAGCTCCCCGACGCTTCGCCGCGTCTTGCCAAGGACCTAGACCATGAGCTCTGCCCAGATCGGTTTTTTCGTGTTGTTCGCCATTGCCACCTTCGGTGGCATCACCTTCTACCTCGACTTCTTGCACGAGCGCCGTCGCGACAGGCGCGTATCAGACGCTAGCCAGGCCCGGGCTCAGAGCCCCACCAGGCGATAACCTACCTGCAACTCGGTAATCAGATGCTGGGGCTGGGCCGGGTCGGCTTCCAGCTTCTGCCGCAGATGGGCCATGTGTACCCGCAGGTAATGGGCCCGGTCGACATAGTCCAGGCCCCAGACCTCCAGCAGCAGTTGACGATGGGTCAGGACCCGGCTCTGGCCGCGGATCAGCGCGCAAAGCAGGCGGTACTCGATTGGCGTCAAGTGCACCAACTGTCCGTCGCGGTGCACTTCATGGGTCGCCAGGTCCACCTCGATGGCGCCGAAGTTCACCTTGCTGGTGGCCGCTGCCGCCCCACTCTGGCCATGGCGACGCAGTTGCGCGCGAATCCGCGCCAGCAGCTCCGGCACGCCGAACGGCTTGACCAGGTAATCGTCGGCTCCGGCGTCCAGGGCGGCGACCTTCTCCGCTTCCCGATCCCGCGCCGAAAGCACCAGGATCGGTACCGCCAGCCAGCCCCGTAGTTCGCTGATCAGTTGCTTGCCATCGCCGTCCGGCAGGCCCAGGTCGACGATCACCAGGTCCGGCTGGCGGCTGGCCGCATGGATCAGCGCGCGCTTGACGCTGTCGGCCTCGAACACCTGGAAACCTTCGTCTTCCAGGGCGATACCGACGAAGCGGCGGATATTGGCTTCGTCCTCGACGATCAGGATGCGTGGGCTGCTGCTCATAGGGTTTCCATCGAAGGCGGTTGTCCCGCCGGCAAGGTGATGACAAAACTCAGCCCGGCGTCGGCGTGAGTCTGGGCCTCGATCCGTCCGCCATGGGCCTCGACGATACGCTTGGCCAGGGCCAGGCCCAGGCCGATCCCGGCCACGGCCGATTCCTGCTGGCCACGGCTGAAGGCCTCGAACAGGCTGGCCGGGGAACTGCCCTTGGGGCAACCAGGGCCGCTGTCGCTGACCTGCAGGATGATCTGCTGGTCGACCTGGCGCGCGCTGACCTGCACCAGGGTCCCGGTCGGGGTGTACTTGGCAGCGTTGTCCAGCAGGTTGACCAGTACCCGCTCCAGCAACAGCGCGTCCACCTCCACCAGCGGCAACTGCGGCGCCATGGCGACCCGTACCTGATGCCCGGCCAGGGACTCGCGCAACTGGCGCAGGGCACTGCCGACGATCTCCTCCAGGGAGTTCCACTGGCGATTCAGACGCACCCCACGCTCCTGCATGCGGGCCATGTCCAGCAGGTTCTCGATCAGCCGCTGCATGGAGCCGGCCTGGTCATGGATACCCCGCAGCAACTGCGCCAGGACGCCGTCGGGGGCATGGGGCAAGGCGGCGTCGGCAGCGCCGATGATGGTGGTCAGGGGGGTGCGCAAGTCATGGGAGATCGCCGCCAGCAGGGTGTTGCGCATGCGCTCGCCCTCCATCTGTACCACGGTGCTCTGGGCCACCTCGACGTAGTGCACCCGTTCCAGGGCGATCGCCAGCTGGCTCATGCTGGCTTGCAACAAGCGTTGTTCTTCCGGCTCGCGCAGCCGCTCGGGGTCCGCCAGTTCCAGCACCAGCACGCCACGCACGCGCATCGGCGCCTTGAGCGGCAGGTAGCGCCCCCGGGCTGCCGCCAGGGTATCGGTGCCGCTACCGGCCGGCTGGCCATGATCGTAGGCCCACTGGGCGATGCTCTCGTCCAGTTCCAGGCCATTGGCGCTCAAGGCCCGCATGCGATCACCGGCATCCGGCAGCGCCAGCCCGACCCGGGCCGCGAACACCCCGCTGAAGGTGCGCAGGGCCACGGCGCAGATCTGCTCCTCGGTGAGCGCCGCCGACAGCTCCCGGGCCAGCCCGGCCAGGGACGTGGCCCGGCGCTCGCCCTCGGCGGCGGTACGCGCCTGGTGGCGCAGGCGCGCGGTGAGCTGGCCGGTGATCAGGGCGATGCCGAGCATCAGGGCGAAGGTGAAGAAGTACTGGGTGTCGTTGACCGTGAACGACCACACCGGCTGGACGAAGAAGAAATCGAAGCACAGCACCGCCAGCATCGCCGCCCAGACCCCGGGCCCACGCCCCAGGCGCAGGGCCACCAGGACCACGGTGAGCAGGAACAGCATCACCACGTTGGCCGGATCGAAGACCTTCAACAACAGCGCCGCCACCGCCGTGGCGGCAAAGCACGCCAGGCTGGCCCACAGGTAGGCCGGCGCACGACTGGGCGCCAGGCCGGCCTCGGGCTTGGGCGCCACGCTACGCTGGCGGTCCGCTGGCCCATTGGCGATCACGATCTGGTCGATTTCCGGGTGCTGGCGACTGAGGCGATCACTCACCGACTGGTGCCAGACCTGCCACACCCGGCGCGGGTAATGACCCAGCACCAGGCGGTTGGCGTTGTGCTCGCGGGCACAGGCGGCCAGGGCCTCGGCCACATCCATGCCGGGCAGGGTCGCGGTCTCGGCACCGAACTCGGCGGCCAGGGCCAGGGTCTTCATGGCAGCCGCATACCGACTGGCGCCGATGCCCCGACGCTGGGCCGGCGCCACGTGCACCACCATCCAGTCGGCCTCGAGTTTCTGCGCCAGGCGCGCCGCCTCGCGCACCAGGCGCTCGTCCGCCGGGTCCCCGGCGATCCCCACCAGCAACCGCTCCCGGGCCGGCCACAGGGCGTTGATCGAGCGTTCGCGGCGGTAGTCGCGCATCTGCGCGTCGACCCGGTCGGCGGTGCGACGCAGGGTCAGCTCGCGCAGGGCCAGCAGGTTGCCCTTGCGAAAGAAGTTGCGCGAAGCCCTCTCCGCCTGGGGCGCCAGGTACACCTTGCCGTCCTTGAGCCGGCGCAGCAGATCGTCCGGCGGCAGGTCGATCACCAGCACTTCGTGGGCTTCGTCGAACAGATGATCGGGCACCGTCTCGCGCACACGGATGCCGATGATCCCGCTGACGATGTCATTGAGGCTTTCCAGGTGCTGGACATTGAGGGTGGTCCAGACGTCGATGCCGGCCCGCAGCAGTTCTTCGACGTCCTGCCAGCGCTTGGGATGCCGGGAACCCTGGACATTGCTGTGGGCCAGCTCGTCCACCAGCAATACCGCCGGCTGGCGGGCCAGGGCGGCATCCAGGTCGAATTCGGGCAAGGCATGCTCACGGTGCATCAGCTGGTGCCGGGGCAGCACCTCGATGCCTTGCAGCAGCTCGGCGGTGCCGCGCCGGCCGTGGGTCTCGACGATCCCGGCCACCACGTCGCGACCCTGGGCCAGTTCCTGGCGGGCGGCGGTGAGCATGGCGCAGGTCTTGCCGACCCCGGCGTTGGAGCCGAAGTAGATCCGCAACTTGCCGCGCCGGGCGGCCTGCTCGTCCTGCTGCAGTTTTTCCAGCAACGCATCGGGATCGGGGCGCCCGTCGCGGGTTGTCGTACCAGTGTCGAGAACAGCCATGTGCATCCTTGAATGAACAAGGCGGCGCTCCGGGGAGCGCCGCCTTGCGAGTCCTGTCAGACCAGGCCGAGCCCGGCCAGCAGCATGTCGATCAGCTTGATCCCGGCAAAGGGTACCAGCACCCCGCCCAGGCCGTAGATCAGCAGGTTGCGGTTGAGCAACGCCGCCGCCCCGATGGAGCGGTACTTCACGCCCTTGAGCGCCAGGGGGATGAGGAAGACGATGATCAGGGCATTGAAGATCACCGCGCTCAAGATCGCCGAGTTCGGGCTGTTCAAGTGCATCACGTTCAACGCCGCCAACTGCGGGTAAGTAGCAACGAACGCGGCCGGTACGATAGCAAAATACTTGGCCACATCGTTGGCCACGCTGAAGGTGGTCAGCGCGCCACGGGTCATGAGCATCTGCTTGCCCACCTCCACCACCTCGATCAGCTTGGTCGGGTTGCTGTCCAGGTCCACCATGTTGCCGGCTTCCTTCGCCGCCTGGGTGCCGCTGTTCATGGCCACGGCCACATCAGCCTGGGCCAGGGCCGGGGCGTCGTTGGTGCCGTCGCCGGTCATGGCCACCAGCTTGCCCTTGGCCTGGTAGTCGCGGATCAGTTGCAGCTTGTCCTCGGGCCGGGCCTCGGCGAGAAAATCGTCGACCCCGGCCTCCACGGCAATGGCGGCGGCGGTCAGGCGGTTGTCGCCAGTGATCATCACGGTCTTGATGCCCATGCGCCGCAGCTCGGCGAAGCGTTCCTTGATCCCGCCCTTGACCACGTCCTTGAGCTCCACCACGCCCAGGGCCTGGGCCCCGTCGCTGACCACCAGCGGCGTGCTGCCACGGCGCGAGACTTCATCGACCTTGGCCTGCAGGGCTGGCGCAAAGCTGCCGCCCAGGGCCTCGATGTGGCGGCGGATGGCATCGGCGGCGCCCTTGCGGATGCAGCGGCCCTGGGGCAAATCGACGCCGCTCATGCGGGTCTGGGCGGTGAAGGGCACGGCACTCGCACCCAGGGTCGCAAGGTCGCGCCCAGCGATGTCGAACTGTTGCCGGGCCAGGACCACGATGCTCCGCCCTTCAGGGGTTTCATCGGCCAGGGACGCCAGTTGCGCGGCATCCGCCAGTTCGCTGTCGCGGATCCCCGGGGCCGGCAGGAAGGCGCTGGCCTGGCGATTGCCCAGGGTGATGGTGCCGGTCTTGTCCAGCAGCAGCACGTCCACGTCACCGGCCGCCTCCACCGCGCGGCCGGAGGTGGCGATGACGTTGGCCGACATCATCCGGCTCATGCCCGCCACGCCGATGGCCGACAGCAGGCCGCCGATGGTGGTGGGGATCAGGCACACCAGCAGCGCCACCAGCACCGTGGCACTGACCACGCTGCCGGTGCCGCTCATGGCCACAGCGAACACCGAATACGGGCTCAGGGTGACGATCACCAACAGGAACAACAGGGTCAGGCCCACCAGGAGGATGGTCAGGGCCACCTCGTTGGGGGTCTTCTGCCGCCGCGCCGATTCCACCATGGAGATCATGCGGTCCAGGAAGGATTCGCCGGGGTTGACGCTGATGCGCACCACCAGCCAGTCGGACAGCACCTTGGTGCCGCCGGTGACCGAGGAGAAATCACCGCCGGCCTCGCGGATCACCGGCGCCGACTCACCGGTGATGGCGCTCTCGTCCACCGTGGCCACGCCTTCGATGACCTCGCCGTCCAGGGGCACCAGGTCGCCGGCCTCGATCAGCACCACCATGTCCTTGCGCAACTCACTGGCGGCCATGGGCAGCCAGGCCGCGCCGTGCCGTGGCTGTTGCAGCAACTTGGCCAGGGTCTGGCGCTTCATGCCCTTGAGGCTCGCCGCCTGGGCCCGGCTGCGGCCCTCGGCCAGGGCCTCGGCGAAGTTGGCGAACAACACGGTGAACCACAACCACAGGGTGATGCTCAGGATGAAGCCGCTGGGGGCCTCGCCCTGCCCGCCCAGGGACTGCAGCCACAGCAAGGTGGTGAGCAGGCTGCCCAGGTAGACCACGAACATCACCGGGTTCTTCCACTGCGCCTGGGGCAGCAACTTCTTCACGGCATCCAGGCACGCCGTTAACAACAACCCACGGTCGAACAAAGCTATACGAGCGTTCTTACTCATGATCGGCGTCTCTTACTCACTGGTCGCGAGGGGCGAGGCAGGCATGGGCGCCAGGGCGTCCAGTGCGAGGTTCAGTTGCAGCACATTGACCCGGGGCTCGCCCAGCAGGCCGAAGGTGCGGCTTTCGCTGTGTGCTTGCAGCAGGGCTTGCAGCTCGCCCGGCGGCAGGTGCCGTGCGCGAGCCACCCGCTCCAGCTGCAGCCGGGCGTTGGCCAGGGAGATGTGCGGGTCCAGGCCGGACGCCGACGCCGTCACCGCGTCCACCGGCACCAGGCTGTCGGCGGCCAGGCCATTGAGTTGGCGGTAGGTACGGGCCCGCTCGGCGACGCTGTCCAGCAGCTTCTGGCTGGTGGGCCCCAGGTTGCTGGCACCACTGGCCCCGGCGTTGTAGGGCTGCGGCACGCTCTTGCTCGGGTCCAGCGGATCGCTGCCCAGGGTCATGCTGGGCCGACCCTGGAAATACTCCGGCCGCTGGAAGGCCTGGCCGATCAGGCTGGAGCCCACCACCAGGCCGTTGCGTTGCACCAGGCTGCCCTGGGCCTGGAACGGAAACAACAGGTTGGCCAGCAGCGTGGTCGCCAGCGGATAGGCCAGGCCGGTCAGTGCCAGGCACAGCAACGCCGCCACCAGCACCGGGCGCAGCAGGCCCTTGAACAGCACCGCGGTGGTGCCCTGGGTTTGCATTTGCGTAGTCATCACAACCCCTTACTTGTAGGTCTGGCCGGCCAGCAACTGCAGTTGCTCCACCAGCGGGCCGAGCGCGAGCGCCGGCAGGAAGGTCAGGCCACCGACCACCAGCACCACGAACACCACCAGGAACATGAACAGCGGGGTCGCGGTGGGAATGGTGCCGGCGCCGGCCGGGATGTTCTTTTTCGCCGCCAGGGAGCCGGCCACGGCCAGCATCGGCAGCATGGTGAAGAAGCGCCCCATGAGCATCGCCAGGCCGATGGTGGTGTTGAAGAACGGCGTGTTGGCGTTCAGCCCGGCGAACGCCGAACCGTTGTTCGCGGTGCCCGAGGCGTAGGCATAGAGCACCTCGCTGAAACCATGGGGACCCAGGTTGTTAAGGCTGTTGAGGGTGTCCGGCCAGAGCGCCGCCAGGGCGGTGAACCCGAGGATGCAGATCGGATGCGCCAGCACCGAGAGCATCACCAGCTTGATCTCCCGGGCCTCGATCTTCTTGCCGAGGAACTCCGGACTGCGGCCGATCATCATGCCCACCAGGAACACCGTCAGCAGGGCGTACTGGATCAGGTTGATGAAGCCCACGCCGTCGCCGCCGAACACGCAGTTGAGCATCATCTGCGCCAGGGGTACGAAACCGCCCATGGGGGTCAGCGAGTCGTGCATGGCGTTCACCGAGCCGGTAGTAGCACCGGTGGTGGTGGTGACGAACAGCGCAGTGTCAGCGATGCCAAAGCGCAGCTCCTTGCCTTCCATGTTGCCGCCGCTCTGGGTCGCCGACAGTTGCTGGTCGGCTCCGGCCAGGGTCAGCAGCGGGTTGCCGCTCTGCTCGGCAGTGAACACGATGGCCAGGAAGCCTGCGAACATCACCAGGAAGGTGCCGAAGAACACCCAGCCCTGGCGCCGGCGCAGCAGCATGCTGCCGAAGGTGTAGGTCAGCGCCGAAGGAATCAGCAGCATGCTGAGGATGTGCAGGACGTTGGTCAGCGGCGTCGGGTTCTCGAACGGGTGCGCGGCGTTCATGCTGAAGAAACCGCCGCCGTTGGTGCCGATGTGCTTGATCGACTCGAAGCTGGCCACGGCACCAACGATCAACTGCTGGCGGCCGCCCTCCAGGGTGGTGGCCAGGGCCTCGGAGTCCAGGGTCTGGGGCATGCCTTGCCAGACGTAGACCAGCGCCATCAGCAGGCACAAGGGCAGCATCACCCGGTACAGCACGCGGATGAAATCCACCCAGTAGTTGCCGATGTCCGCCGAGCTGGAACGGCTCAAGCCACGGATGAAGCCGGCGGCGGCCACCACTCCGGCGGTGGCGCCGACGAACATCAGGAAGGTGATGGCCGCCATCTGGCTGAAGTTCGACAGGCTGCTCTCGCCGGAGTACGCCTGCCAGTTGGTATTGGTAATGAAGGAGGCGGCGGTGTTGAACGCCAGGTCCGGGCTCTGCGCCGCCAGCCCCAGCGGGTTCAGGGGCGTCAGCCCTTGCAGGCGCAGCACCAGGTAGCCCAGCAGCATCATCGCCGCGTTGGACAGCAGCAAGGCCGAACCGTAGCGAGCCCAGCCCATGGCCTCGCCAGGGTCGATCCCCAACAGGCAGTAAGTGGCGCGCTCCGCCAGGGCATGGCCACGGCCGCTGAAGACCCGTGCCAGCCACTTGCCCATGAGCACGGCGAGCCCGGTCATCAGGCCGAGGATCACCGCGTATTCCAGCACAGTACTCAACATGTCGATGCTCCGTTCAAATCTTGCCCATGGCGACGATGCCCAGGGCCGTCAGTACAAAGAACCCCAGGGACAGGCCCACGAAGATCAGGTCGTACATGGCTGGTTTCCTTTCTCGAGAACGCCCCAGGGGCGCATGCAGGTAGGTGGCGAAGACTGGGAGCGCGCATCAGAACTTCTCGGCGCGGATCAGTGCATAACCCAGGTAGGCGAACAGCAACACAGCGCAAAAACCACTGGCGCCGTAGATGAATGACAGTGTCAGCAAGGCAGCTCCCCTCGAATGCGTTGAGGTCGCACCAGGGGCGTTATCAGCAACCCATGGCGCAACCGTTCGAGGCGCCCGGCAAGGGGCGCCGACAGGGAGTCGGGAACGAGCCGTCCACCGCCCTCCTCTGCGCCACGCAGGTTAGGTGAGCGCGCATCAAGGCCGGGCACTCATTGCAGGGGGCGGTATTAAGACGGCATAAAGATTGCGTTGGACGCGCTGTAGATCGGGGGCGGACTACGCCCCCCGCCAGCTTCAAGCAGCCTTGAGAGGCAGCCAGATTTCCACGACCCCGGTGCCGGTATCGGGGTTGAAATCGGCGCTATAGCGTTCGAACGAGGGTTCGTCGGCAGCCTGGCGCGCGGACTGCGGCAACCAGGTACGCCAGATGTAATCGAAGGTACGGGGCAGGTCCTGCAATGAGCCACCGTGCTCGAATACGGCATAGTGCTGCGACTGCATTTCGATCCAGCGGTAGTGTTCCGGCAGATCGTCGAGCTTGCTGATCTCGACCCCGGCGATGTACTCGAACCCGCCTTGCCCGTCTGGGTTGGAGTGCACGCCGTAGGTCACGTCGTTGATCTGGCCCGGCACCTTGCCGACATGGGGAATGAAACGCTGCCACAGCTGGCTGATCGCCTGGGCGCTGGCAGGAACGAAGCGTTGGCTGAAACCGGCGACCAACAAGAAATGCCCTCTTTCGAAGCGCGGCTCTGGACCTGTGCCTGGTTTTTGCTCATCCATGAATGCCACTCCTGCCACTGAAAAATGGGTTCGAGGGCAAGTATAGAAGCCCTTGGGCGGCTCTTGGCTCAGAGCGCCGGAAGGTCACTTACCCGGGCATCGACAATAAACTCCTGGTAACCGGAAAGGATCACAAACACCGCGAAATAGCAGAAGATCGCTGCAGATGCCAGGTAGGAATAGCGCAATAGCTTGTCCCCCAGCAGCTTGCCGCCCTGGGTCGCCGCCAGGCACAGGCCTAGGGTCCAGGTCAGCCCGGCACAGAAGAAGCCGCCAAGGAACAAGGCGGAGTCGACGATGCTGCCACCTCCGGAGCGGGCAATCAGGGTGCCACCCACGGCGGCGAACCAGAGGATCGCACTGGGAGAGGACATGGCCAGGAAAATCCCCCGCAGGAACTCCTTGCGCGGCGAGCCCCGCTCCACCTCCCCGGCGGTATTGAGCAACGCATCGTGATGGATCGCGGCGTAGAGCATCTTCGCTGCGAAATACACCAGCAGCGCCGACCCACCCAGCCAAAGTACCCAGCGCACCGTCTCGTACTGCAGCAGCACGGTCATTCCGGCCAGGGCCAGCAGCGCATAGATCAAGTCACCGAAACAGGTTCCCAGGCCCAGGCAAAAGCCCTGGAAATAGCCACGCTGCATGGCCAGGGTGATCATCGCGATATTGGCCACGCCGATGTCCAGGCACAGCGAGAGGCTCAGCAAGAAGCCGCTGGTAAACTCCATCATTCATCCTGTTTGCTGCTGTTGTTCGAAGGGCTTGCGGGCCTTGGGGAGCGCTTGAAAAACCACTCGGGCAGGTATCGCCCGCAACCGTTGCAGGCAAGAAGCGTGCACGTTATAGCGACAAAGCCTGCGCTCTCGCAAATCCCCGGGCGGCCTGCAAAATAATTTTTCGCCCCTCTGGACAAGCCCTCGCCGGCGCCTTTATCGTCTGCCTCGCAGGCCACCGCAGTGGCCAACGTCGCTCGGACGGTTCCGGGCGCTTACGTCTATTCGAGGCAACAATGGCCGAACAAGGTTCGCCGCGCCGCTTTGCGCGCATTGATCGACTCCCCCCCTACGTTTTCAATATCACTGCCGAGCTGAAGATGGCTGCGCGTCGGCGCGGCGAAGACATCATCGACTTGAGCATGGGTAACCCCGACGGTGCGACCCCGCCGCATATCGTCGAAAAGCTGGTGCAGGTCGCCCAGCGCGAAGACACCCATGGCTATTCCACTTCCAGGGGCATCCCACGGCTGCGCCGGGCGATTTCCCGCTGGTACCAGGAGCGCTACCAGGTCGACATCGACCCGGAAAGCGAAGCCATCGTCACCATCGGCTCCAAGGAAGGCCTGGCGCACCTGATGCTCGCCACCCTGGACCACGGCGACACCGTGCTGGTGCCCAACCCCAGCTATCCGATCCATATCTACGGCGCGGTGATCGCCGGCGCCCAGGTGCGCTCAGTGCCACTGGTGCCCGGCGTGGACTTCTTCGCCGAGCTGGAACAGGCCATCCGTGGCTCGATTCCCAAGCCGAAGATGATGATCCTCGGCTTCCCGTCCAACCCCACCTCGCAATGCGTGGAGCTGGACTTCTTCGAGCGGGTCATCGCCCTGGCCAAGCAGTACGACGTGCTGGTGATCCACGACCTGGCCTACGCCGACATCGTCTACGACGGCTGGAAGGCCCCGTCGATCATGCAGGTGCCCGGGGCCAAGGACATTGCGGTGGAGTTCTTCACCCTGTCCAAGAGCTACAACATGGCCGGCTGGCGCATCGGCTTCATGGTCGGTAATCCGGAGCTGGTCAGCGCCCTGGCGCGGATCAAGAGCTACCACGACTACGGCACCTTTACCCCGCTGCAGGTAGCCGCCATCGCGGCCCTGGAAGGCGACCAACAGTGCGTGCGCGATATCGCCGAGCAGTACCGGCAGCGGCGCAATGTGTTGGTCAAGGGCCTGCATGAGCTGGGCTGGATGGTGGAGAACCCCAAGGCCTCGATGTACGTCTGGGCCAAGATCCCTGAAGCCTATGCCCACCTGGGCTCGCTGGAGTTCGCCAAAAAGCTGCTGGCCGAGGCCAAGGTCTGCGTCTCGCCGGGCGTAGGGTTCGGCGAGTACGGTGACGATCACGTGCGCTTTGCCCTGATCGAGAACCAGGACCGTATCCGCCAGGCCGTACGCGGCATCCGCGGCATGTTCCGCGCCGACGGCCTGGTGCACAAAGGCGCGTGATGCGGCTTCTGTAGGAACCAGGCTTGCTGGCGCGCTGAGCCAGCCATCGCGGGCAATCGAGCGTCGACCGGCCGCTCCTACAATCGAACAGGCACAAAAAAACCGCATCGCTGCGGTTTTTTTGTGGGCGGCGTAGCGCAGGAGGTCAGACCACCAGCGACAGCAGCAGGATGAAGATCAGGCCCACCACCGACAGGATGGTCTCCATGGCCGTCCAGGTCTTGAAGGTCTCGGCCACGGTCATGTTGAAGTACTGCTTGACCAGCCAGAAGCCGGCATCGTTGACGTGGGACAGGATCAGCGACCCGGCGCCGGTGGCCAGCACCAGCAGTTCGCGGTTGACCCCGGGGATCATCCCCACCACCGGGACCACGATCCCGGCGCCCGTGATGGTGGCCACGGTGGCAGAACCAGTGGCGATGCGGATCACCGCCGCTACCAGCCAGGCCAGCAGGATCGGCGAGATCTGCGCGTTGACCGCCATGTGGCCGATCACGTCACCCACGCCGCTGGTCACCAGCATCTGCTTGAAGCCACCACCGGCACCGATGATCAGGATGATCGCCGCGGTCGGCGCCAGGCTGGCGTCCAGGAGCTTGAGCATGCGCTTGGAGTCGATGTTCTGCTTGTAGCCGAAGGTGTACAGCGACAACAGCAGCGCCAGGAGCAAGGCAGTGATCGGGTGGCCGATCATGTCCATCCAGATGCGGAAGAAGTGTCCGTCCGGCAGGGCCACGTCGGCGAAGGTCTTGAGCAGCATCAGGAACACCGGCAGCAGCACGGTCACCAGGGTCACGCTGAAGCTGGGCAGCTCGCTGCTCTGGGGTTCGCGGGCCAGCTGGTCCACCAGTTCCTGGGATGGGTTGCCAGGAATGTACTTGGCAATGAAGGTGCCGTAGATCGGACCGGCGATGATCGCCGTGGGCAGCGCCACGATCAGGCCGTAGAGAATGGTCTTGCCGATATCGGCGCCGAACACGCCGATGGCCAGCAGCGGCCCCGGGTGCGGCGGCACCAGGCCGTGGACTGCGGACAGGCCGGCCAGCAGCGGGATACCGATCTTGATCAGCGAGACCCCGGTACGCCGGGCGACGATGAACACCAGCGGGATCAGCAGCACGAAGCCGATCTCGAAGAACAGCGGGATCCCCACCAGGAAGGCGGCGAACATCATCGCCCACTGCACCCGTTCCTTGCCGAACGAGCGGATCAGGGTCTGGGCGATCTGATCGGCGCCGCCGGACTCGGCCATCATCTTGCCGAGCATGGTGCCCAGTGCCAGGATGATGCCGACGAAGCCGAGCACGCCACCGAAGCCGTCCTGGAACGCCTTGATGATCTTGTCCACCGGCATGCCCGAGGTCAGGCCCAGGAAGCCGGCCGCGATGATCAGGGCGATGAAGGGATGCAGTTTGAAGCGGGTGATCAAGACGATCAGCCCGATGATGGTGACCACTGCATCAACCAGCAGATAGGTCTCTTGGGACATGCCAAACATGAGTTTGCCTCCGGTTTGTTGTTTTTATTAAAGCGTTAAAAACAAGGGCCGAGTGGGATAGCGCTACCTTTTTCGAGGCGACACTTAGCGTGAAGTTTCGAGGCCATTTGCCAGCCACCATTGGTGGGCCAGCTCGGCCAGGCGCAGGACGCTCAGGTTGCTGGCATCCAGGGCCAGGGTGAGCGGCTCCCCCACCGGGGATTCGAGGGTGGCGAACTGGCTGTCGATCAGGGTCGATGGCATGAAATGCCCTGGCCGGTGCGCCACGCGATCGGCGGCGACTTGCGGCGCCAGTTCGAGGAAGACAAAGCCCAGGCCGGGGGTCGCGGCGCGCAGGCGCTCGCGATACTGGCGCTTGAGGGCCGAACAGGTCAGCACTGGCTGCTGGCCGGCGGCCAGGGCACGGCGCAACTCCTCGCACAGGCTGTCGAGCCAGCCGGCGCGATCGTCGTCGTCGAGGGGGATTCCGGCACTCATCTTGGCGATGTTCGCGGCAGGGTGGAACGTATCGCCTTCAATGGCCGTGGCACCGCTGCGCTGGCACAGGGCCTGGCTGACGCTGGATTTGCCACAGCCGGCAACGCCCATGATGACCAGGGCGGTAATAGGTTGACTCATATAAGACCTCAGCGCGCAGACAGCGCTACCTTCGCTAGTTCTAGTTCTAGTACAAAAACAGTGTCTGCCGACGCCTTCTTGTCATTTTTGTGGGTTGCCGCGTATATAGTCCGCCAAAACCAAAGAGCGAGGAGTCAGGCACACCTCGCTCACGCATTGCAGCTGTTTTAGGACAGCGCTACCTTAGTGACTTGAATTTTGTTTGGCAAGCCGTCTGATGACCACCCAGAAGAACGATAAAAATTCCCGTACCACGGGCCGCCCAACCCTCAACGAAGTCGCACGCCTGGCTGGCGTCAGCCCGATCACCGCCTCCAGGGCGCTGCGCGGCGTCAGCAGCGTGGCCACCGAACTGGTGGAGAAGGTGCAGAAGGCGGCGCTGGAGCTGAACTACGTGGTCAACTCCGCCGCCCGCGCCCTGGCCTCGGCCCAGAGCCAGTCGGTGGTGGTACTGGTGCCGTCGCTGTCGAACCTGCTGTTCATCGAAACCCTGGAAGCCATCCACCAGGTGCTACGACCCAAGGGCTTCGAAGTGCTGATCGGCAACTACCACTATTCCCGGGACGAAGAAGAGAACCTGCTGCGCAACTACATGACCTACCAGCCCCGGGGCCTGCTGCTGACCGGTTTCGATCGGACCGAAAGCGCCCGGCGGATGATCGAGGCCAACAACATTCCCTGCGTCTACATGATGGACCTGGACAGCGCATCCGGGATCAACTGCGTGGGCTTCTCGCAGCTCAGCGCCGGGGAGACCGCCGCCCAGCACCTGATCTCCCGCGGGCGCCGGCACCTGGCCTACATCGGTGCGCAACTGGACCAGCGCACCCTGCTGCGCGGCGAAGGCTTCCGCCGGGCCCTGCAGGCTGCCGGGCTGTACAACCCGGACCTGGAACTGCTGACCCCCCGCCCCTCCTCCGTGGGCCTGGGTGGCGAGCTGTTCCTGCAACTGATGCAGAGCCAGCCCCAGGTGGACGCGATCTTCTTCGGCAACGACGACCTGGCCCAGGGCGCCCTGCTGGAAGCCATGCGCTGCGGCATCAAGGTTCCCGAGCAGGTGGCGGTGCTGGGCTTCAACGACCTGCCGTCCTCGGAATACATGGTGCCGCGCCTGAGCAGCATCAGCACGCCACGGGAAGCCATTGGCCGGCGCGCCGCCGAGCAGATGCTGACCCTCCTGGCCGGCAACAGCGTGGCCGAACCGGTGGTGGACATGGGCTTCGAGCTAAGGGTCCGCGAAAGCACCTGAGGCGCCTCAGGAGCGCACGTTCAAGGCACCGAGCAACAGGCCGAAACCCACCAGCACCGCACCGAACAGTTGATCGATCCGGCGCTTGTAGGCCAGCAGCCGGCCAGCGATGGCCGGCGCCGAGAAGAACAGCGCCACCGCCACGAACCACAGCACATGGGCCAGGACGATGATCGCGCCGTAGCCCAACTGCACCGGCAAGCGGGTTCCCGGCTCGATCACCTGCATGAACAGGCTGAGGACGAAGATCATCGTCTTCGGGTTCAGCGCATTGGTCAGCAGGCCACTGCGCAGGGCCGCCCAACCGGACATCACCTGGCGCTGCACCAGCGTCTCCTGCCCAGCCGGCGCCGGGCTGCGCAGCAGCTTGTAGCCCAGGTAGATGAGGTACATCGCCCCGGCGCTCTTCAGCACCGTGAACCACAGCAGCGACTGCTGCAACAGCACTCCCACCCCCAGCAAGCTGTAGCCGATATGCAGCATGACCCCCAGCCCGATGCCCAGGGCAGTGAGCACGCCGTGGCGCCGCGAAAGCATCAGGCTATTGCGGGTGACCAGGGCAAAATCGGCGCCCGGACTGAGCACCGCGAGAATGGTAATAGTGAGTACGACTAACAGTTCGGTCACGACAGCTACGCCTTGGTTATAGAATCAGGCGCTACTGTATGGGGACCTCGACGGAAACAGCCAACGATGAAAACTGACACCCACGGTGATAAAAACTCACAGTTGTTGCGTCGCCGCCTGCCGCCCCTGGGAGCCCTGCGCTGCTTCGAGGCAGCGGCGCGCCTGGAGAGCTTCACCCGCGCCGGTGCCGCCCTGCACTTGACCCATGGCGCCATCAGCCGCGCCGTACGAGCCCTGGAAGAGGACCTGGGTACGCCGCTGTTCGAGCGGCGCAGCCACCGGGTATTCCTCACCCCAGCTGGCCATGAACTGTTGCACAGCGTGAGCCAGGCCCTGGACCTGATCGAAGGCACCACCAGCCGCTTGCGCGCATCCGAACCCAAGGCGCCGCTGGTGCTGTCCTGCGAGCCAACCTTGTTGATGCGCTGGCTGATCCCGCGACTGCCGCAGTTCCAGGCCCAGTACCCTGAGGTGTCGATCCAGTTGCTGGCCGGCGGCGGGCCCTTCTCTTTCAATGCCGGGATCGACCTGGCGATTCGCCGCAACGATTTCACCTGGAGCAACCCAACCCAGGCCCACTGGCTATTCGACGAGAGCATCGGCCCAGTCTGCCGCCCCGAACGCCAGGCCGATTGGGCGCCCCTGGACCAGGGGCTGGCGCGCCTGAGCGAACACGCACCACGACTGCACAGCGCCACCCGCCCCGAAGCCTGGCAGCAGTGGTTGCAGCGACAGCGACAGCCAGGCCGGGCGACGCCCCAGGAACAGGTCTTCGAGCATTTCTATTTCAGCCTGCAAGCAGCGGTGGCAGGCCTGGGGGTAGCCATGGCGCCCTGGCAACTGGTGCGCGACGACCTGGCCAGCGGGCTGCTATGCGCGCCTTTCGGCTTTATCGCCGATGACAGCGCCTATTACCTGCTGGCGCCACAGCCCATCGACGAAGACTCGGCGGCCGGGCAGTTGCTGCGCTGGCTGCGCCAGCAAGCCCTGCCGACTGGCTAAGCCCCTGGCATCAGCGGCTGATCCAGGGCCGGGTCCTGGCCGCTGAGCAACTGCACCAGGGCCAGGGCGCCCTTCTGCAACGGCTGGTTCTTCAGCCATACCGCATGCACCGGCAAGGTCAGGCCGTTGTCGATGTTCTTGAAGCGCAGGCGCTGCAGGCGCCCGGCCGCGAACAACGGACGCAACACCGACAACGGGAAGTTGCCCCAGCCGATACCTGTTTCCACCATGTGCAGGGCCATGGCCAGGCTGTCGGTACGCCAGCGGGATTCGCCCACCAGGGGCCGGGTGTCGCTGATGGGCAAGTCACGGCTGGCCACCACCACCTGGCGTACCTGGATCAGGTCCTCCAGGTACAAGCTGCCGTCGCTGGCCTGGAACAGCGGATGGCGGGCGGAAATACAGGCCGTCATGCGCTCGCTGCCCACGTACTGGAAGTACTCCAGGGCATTGACGCTCAAGCCGGCGAACGCCACCGCGACACTGACCCGCCCATCGTGCAGCAACTGCAACACGTCGTCCTGTGGCGCACAGAGCACCTCTACCTCGAGCAGTGGATGGCGCTCGGCAATCAGCTTGATGGCCGCCAATACCCGTTGTTTGTCGATGTCGTCCACCACCGCCACCGACAGCTTGCTCTCCAGGCCCAGGGACAGCTCGACGGCATGCACCTGCAGTTGCCGCAGCTGGTCGGCGATCAAGCGCGCATGGGGCGCCAGGGACAAGGCCAGGGGGGTGGGCACCGGCTCGCGATGGCTGCGGTCGAACAAGGCATAACCCAGCTCGGCCTCAAGGTTGGCGATCCCCATGCTCACCGCCGAGGGCACCTTGCCCAGGAACCGGGCAGCCGCAGAAAAAGATCCGCGCTCAAGCACGGCAAGAAACAACTGGATGCTGTCACTGGAGAAATTCATGGCGCCAACCTATCAGAAAACCTGAAAGCTTCCGACTTTTTCTGTCACTCCAACTGAAGCTATCGTTCACGCCCCTGCCAGCTAAGCCCTGGCCACTCCATTCAAGACAAAGGAACCCCCATGCAAGGCGTGAAACGCAAACTGGTCTACGTCTCCCTGTTCGAAGTATTCGGCATGACCTTCTCGGCCCTGGGCCTGGCCTTGCTGTCCGGCACCTCGCCCACCAGCACCGGCCCACTGGCCGTGATCATCACCAGCATCGCCGTGACCTGGAACTTCATCTACACCAGCCTGTTCGAGCGCTGGGAAAGCCGCCAGGCCTCGCGCACCCGGACCGTCAAGCGGCGCATCGCCCATGCCGTGGGCTTCCAGCTGACACTGATCGTATTCCTCATCCCGCTGATCGCCTGGTGGATGAACATCAGCCTGGTACAGGCCTTTCTCCTGGACTTGGCATTGATCCTGTTCATTCCTTGCTACACCTTCGCCTTCAACTGGCTGTTCGACAAAGTCTTCGGCCTGCCGGCCTCGGCCTTGCCCGATCCCGCCTGAGGCTTGCAAACCGTATCGAAGGCCACATCACCGTCGTCGCCGCATCGCCACACTGATAGATTCCCATGGCCGTCCGAACCACGAACAAGGAAGCGTCATGGGAACCCCCTGCAGAATTCTCGGTAAAGCCTCGTCCATCAATGTCAGGAAAGTCTTGTGGACTTGTGAGGAGCTTGGCTTGCCCTATCAACAGGAAGACTGGGGCAGTGGCTTTCGCTCGACCCACACCCCCGAATTCCTGGCCCTCAACCCCAATGCCCAGGTGCCCGTGCTGATCGACGAAGCCGGCGTCCTGTGGGAATCCAACAGCATCTGTCGCTACCTGGCCAACCTGCACCCAGGCAGCGGCCTGTTGCCGATCGCTCCACGGGCCCGGGCCCTGGTGGAACAATGGATGGACTGGCAGGCCACGGAACTCAATCCTTCCTGGAACTACGCGTTCATGGGCCTGGTACGCCAGCACCCCGACTGCCAGGACAGCCGGCGCCTGGGCGCCAGCCTGCAGGCCTGGAATGCCAAGATGCAGATCCTCGAACAGCAGCTGGCACGTACACAGGCCTACGTTGCCGGTGACGATTTCAGCCTGGCGGATATCGTCCTCGGGCTCTCGGTCAATCGCTGGCAAATGACCCCCATGGAGCACCCGGACTTCCCCGCCGTGGGCGCCTACTACGAGCGCCTGAGCCAACGCCCGGGGTTCCTGTTGCACGGGCGCAACGGCACGCCATGACGCCACCGGCTTTGCCAGGAAGCGGCAAGAACTGTCCGCTTTCTGCCCCCGGCTCCCTACCGACAAAAGCAAATCATTGATTTAAAAGGACTTAAATATCGGCATGGAATTTGCTGTATCAATAACCTAGTTCCCTAACACAGGTTCCAGATCATGTTGGTCAACGCCCAGAACTCCGTTTCGGTGCAGCCCACTTCGCGCACCGATATGGACCCGACTACTGCCGCCGCCAGCGCTCTGTACAGCGGCATGCTGCAACAGGCCCAGAATTCCGTGACCGTGCCGGCCAGCCAGTCCAGCCAACAACAGCAGATCAACAGCGTGACTGACAACGTCAACGCAGCCTTCGCCAAGACTCGCGTCCTGCTGCAACAAGCCACGCCACCCGCCACCAGCGCGCCACAGGCCAACAATGCCACCCAGAGCGATGCCATGTCCGAATTCAAGGACTACATGAGCAAGACTCCGGAGCAACGCCTGCGCGACAGCATCCTTCAGGAAATGGGCCTCACCGAGGATGATCTGCAGAGCATGTCTCCCGAACGCCTGATGGCGATCAACCAGGAAATCTCCCAGCGTATGCAGGACAAGCTGAAACTGGCCAAGCAAGAGCAGCAGTCCAACGACAGCATGAAGCCGGTCGAAGAGAAATTCCTCGCCTCGCTGTAATCACGCGCAATGAAAAAGGGTTCCCTGCGGGAACCCTTTTTTGTGCCCGAGCGCCTACTGCAACTGCAAGGATGAGTTGAACTGGCTGATGGCATCCACCACATGGCGCGAGCCTTGCTGGATCTCCAGGATCACCTCCCCGGCTTCATTCGCCAACTCGACCCCGAGCCCGGTACGACTCAGGCTCGACTGCATGCTGCTGACCGCGCTCTTGGACAGGTCGTGGTTCTTGCGCACCACCTCGACGATCTCCACCGTCGCCTGGCTGGTACGGGCCGCCAAGCTACGCACCTCGTCCGCTACCACCGCAAAACCTCGCCCATGCTCGCCAGCCCGGGCAGCCTCGATGGCCGCATTGAGCGCCAGCAGGTTGGTCTGGTCGGCGATCCCGCGGATGGTCTGGACGATGGTGCCGATGATCTCCGATTGCTTGCTCACCGCATCGATACTGAGCGCCGCCGCATTCAGGTCATGGGAGATCTGCTGGATGATCTCCACAGTCTGCTGTACCACTTCCGAGCCCTTCTGGGCGCAGGCGTCGTTCTGCACCGACGTACTGTGGGCCGACTCGGCCGCCGATTGCAGCGTGGTCATCTGTTGGGTGATGTCACTGGCGAACTTGACCACTTTGTACAAGCGCCCCTTGGCGTCGAACAAGGGGTTATAGGAAGCCTCGAGGAATACGGTCTGGCCATATTTGTTTTCCCGCTCGAAACGGTGGGAATGGTATTCGCCGCGATTCAACGAAGCCCAGAACTGCTTGTACTCGGTCGACTCGGCTTCGGCTCGGTGGCAAAACATGCTGTGGTGCTGGCCGACGATTTCGTTGAGCGAATACTGCATGGTCTTGAGGAAGTTATCGTTGGCCGTGATGATCCGGCCGTCCGGACTGAACTCGATGATCGCCATGGAGCGCCCGATAGCATTGAGCAGGCTCTGGTTCTCATGCTCCAGATGAATGCGATCGGAGATATCCGAGGCCACCTTGATCACGCTGCGCACTTGGCGATTGGCATCGAACACCGGCATGTAGCTGGCTTCAAGCCATATTTCCTCGCCCTTCTTGTTCAACCGCACGAAGGTATCGCTGATCGGCTCCCCCCGGGCGAGATCGCGCCACAACTTGTTGTAGGCCTCGCTGCGATAGAACTCTTCCTCGCAAAAGATTCGATGATGCTTGCCACGTATTTCCTCGACCGAATACCCCATGACCAGGCAGAAATTCTCGTTGGCATCGAGCACGATACCGTCGGGGGAAAACTCGATCATCGCCATGGAGCGACTGATGGCCGCCAACTTGCCATTGGCTTCGTCCAGGGCGCAATTGAAGCGCTCGATTTCCAGCAGGTCAGCCTTGTGATGTAGGTTAAACATGGTTGTATCACCTTCAACGCTGTCTTTTGTTTGACGGAAGTTCCTAGTCTTTCAACTGATCCACCACAACGTTCATAAAGCATGGCAAGCGCCCTCCCATATACGAGAGGAAGTGTCAGGTGATAAGTGATGTTTAATCGGAGAGTCCGTGTTGCAACGCTCTTATCAAGCCATCCTTTACTTGATGACCCATGACCGGGTCGGACCTAACAAAGAAAGCAGACTCCATCTAATTTCAACGCTCCTGGCCCGCTGGTGCCTCTAGTTGCGCACTCTTGCGGCTATCGGTAACACCGGCACGGCTGCAAAAATAGTTGCAGCAACATCAACTACAAGAACATGAACATCGCAAAAGCAGACACTCCAATGCCAACAGATACGAATTTTCACGTTTGAGCATAGACAGCCAATGCCTCTATGCAAGGCCACTAGTCAGGCTGTTTTCACAACTTCCAGGGCACTGGAAGTCATTCGCGATAAGTAACAAATAAGACATAAACATTGCTTATCAGAAGATCCTGGTGCCGGGCGTCTAGAGTCGTTGCAGGTGCTGCCCGGCAGGGTATCTAACGCGCTTCGAGAGTAGCCAGGAACGCCTGTGCCATGGCGCCTGGCTCTTGCCCGGGGGCGGACACCAGCGCGAACTCTCGCTCCACCGTGGAACTCAAGGGCAGCACCCGCAAACCCTGGCGCTGCTCGGGCAAGGTGCTCAGGGGAACCAGGGTGACCCCCAGCCGTTCGCGCACCAGGCTGAAGGCACTGCTCCACTCGCGTACCTCGACCCGTATATCCGCCAGCGTCAATCCGGCAGCGGCAGCCAGGCTGCGGGCGTTCACCGAACAACCACCGGTGGCCAGGATGAAAGGCTGCTCCAGAAGGCTCGCCAGGTCGATGCTCGGCTCCGGCCAGGGATGATCCTCAGGCAATACCGCCACCCAGGAGTCGCGCCCCAACAGCCAGGAGCGACGTCCGGGATCAGGGTTGAGCACCACCCCAAGGTCCACCAGCTGCGCATCGAGCAAGGCATGCACCTCATCATCGCTGACTTCCAGTTGCACCACCTCGATTCCCGGATACAGCTGGTTGAAACGGCGCAACAGCGGTGGCAGGAAGGTCGCCAGGACCACGGGAAAACCCGCCAGGCGCAGGCTACCCTGGGGAATGCCCCGAGCCGCTTCCACCTCTCGGCGGATCTGTGCCAGGGCTCCGAGCATCACTCGCGCCTGCTCCAGGACCTGCAAGCCGATCGCGGTGGGCAGGGCCTGGCGATTGTCGCGAATGAACAACTGCACACCCAGCATGTCCTCCATCTGGGCCAGGGCCTGGCTGGCCCCGGACTGGGTCATGCCGACCTGTTCGGCGGCGCGGGTGATGGTGCCGCGTTCGGCGATCGCCACCAGCAGGCGCCAGTGCATCAGGTTCATCATGGCAGTAGCTATCCTTATGGCCGCTTTCTGAAAGATTAATTTTACCCATGCTACCAGCGTCCACGACACTGGCTCGCCCCTTACTAGAGACCTGTCGATGAAACTCTATTACGCCCCTCAAGCCTGCTCCATGGCCTCCCATATCATCCTGCGCGAACTGCAACTGCCCTTCGAAGCGATCCGTGTCGACAACCGCAGCAAGCGCACCGCCGACGGCCAGGACTTCCTCGGCATCAACCCCAAGGGTTATGTGGCCGCCTTGCAACTGGACAACGGCGAGGTGCTCACCGAGGGCCCGGCCATCCTGCAATACCTGGCTGACCTCAAGCCCGAGAGCGGCCTGGCTGCCCCCAATGGCACCTGGCAACGGGTGCGACTGCAGGAAACCCTGAACTTCATCACCACCGAGATCCACGGCCCCCTGGGCTACCTGTTCAACTCGGCCTTCGATGAACCGGCCCAAAAAGTGTTCCGCCAGAAGCTGGCCAAGCGCCTGGCACTGCTGGAGCAGACACTGGAACGCCAGGACTACCTGCAAGGCTCACAATTCGGGATTGCCGATGCCTACCTGTTCACGGTGCTGCGCTGGACCGCCCTGTTCGCCATCGAGCTGGCGAACTGGCCGGCCCTGGTGCGATTCCAGGCCCGGGTAGAACAGCGCCCGGCCGTGCGTGATGCACTGGCAGTGGAACTGGCCTGAGTCCTCCCCCTCTGCCGGACACGGCCCCCAGAATGGCCTGTGCTTGGCGGAGGGTTTCCTTATAATCCGCGCCTCTTGCCACCCCTTTGCGCGCCCATGCCCAACGTCCATATCAGCCTGCTTAGCGAAGCTTCACGCCCCTTGCTGAACAAGTTCTATCGCCAGCACCGGTCAACCATGCGTGCCTCCGGCGAGGGTCAACTGTGGGTGCTCAGGGATGAAGAGATCGTGGCGGGGATGAGCCTCACACCAGTGGAACAGGGGCATTGGCTGACGGGTTTGTTCGTCGCCCCACTCAGCCGGGGCCAGGGCCTGGCCAGGCGCCTGATCGAACAGGCGCTACAGGAGACGCCGGGGCCGGTCTGGCTATTCTGCCACCCGGACCTGGAAGCCTTTTATCAATGCCTGGGCTTCACTCGCGATCCCCGACTACCGCCGCCCCTGGCGGAGCGACTGGCCCGCTACCAACGCAGCAAACCCCTGCTGGCCATGGCCAGCAGGGATGGTCGGGCCTGAGCCTCGGCGTCAGTCGTCAGTCGTCAGTCGTCAGTCGTCAGTCGTCAGTCGTCAGCATTGGGATCGAGGTCGGGAAACAGCACCTCGGTGAAACCGAACTTGCGAAAATCACTGATGCGCGATGGATACAGCCGACCAATCAGGTGATCGCATTCATGCTGCACCACCCTGGCATGAAAGCCCGAAGCCACGCGCACTACAGGCTCGCCCTTGGGGTCGAAGCCTTCATAGCGAATATGCTGGTAGCGCGGCACCACGCCCCGCATGCCGGGGACCGAGAGGCAACCTTCCCACCCCTCTTCCTGAATCGGGCTCAAGGGGGTGATCAGCGGGTTGATCAGGATGGTCTGCGGCACCGCCTCGGCCTCGGGGTAACGCTCGCTGTGTTCGAAGCCGAAAATCACCAGTTGCAGGTCGACACCGATCTGCGGTGCAGCCAGGCCTACGCCGCCCACGCTCTCCATGGTCTGGAACATATCGTCGATCAGTTCCCACAGTTGTGGGCTATCGAACATCTCGGGCGGTACCGCAGGAGCGACGCGCAGCAGGCGCTCGTCACCCATCTTGAGGATTTCACGGATCATGTTCAGGCTTCGTCTGTGCTCGGCTGGAGCGAGTGGTCCCGACCCAGTCCCGAAATATGTTGTTTGTCGCCGGGGCCGCCAAAGTCCTTTTCACCAGGATCCTTGCCTTCAGCCGACATGTGCTCGATCACCGCATTCATCTCTGCCCCCAGCAGCAGCACTGCGGACGAGATATAGAAATACAGCAACAACACGATGATCGCGCCGATACTGCCATACATCGCGTTGTAGTTAGCGAAGGTTTTCACGTAGTAGGCAAACCCCAGGGAGGCGACGATCCACACCACCACCGCCAGCACCGAACCTGGGGTGATGAAGCGAAATTTCTGCTTCACATCGGGCATCACGTAGTACATCAGGGCCACGGCCACCATCATCAACAGCACGATCACCGGCCAACGCAGGATGGTCCACAAGGTGACGATGAAATCCTCCAGGCCCACCTGCCCTGCCAACCACGCCATCACCTGCGGGCCCAGCACCATCAATGCCGCGGCGGCCAGCAGCATGCCGGCGATGCCCACGGTGTAGAAAATCGACAGCGGGAAGCGCTTCCAGATCGGCCGCCCCTCCACCACGTCGTAGGCGGCATTCATGGCGCTCATCATCAGCCGCACACCCGCCGAGGCGGTCCAGAGGGCGATGACGATACCCACGGACAACAAGCCGCCCTTGGACTGCTGCAACTGGTCGATCACCGGATTGACCTGCTCCAGGGCCTCGTGAGGCAGCACCATCTCAGCCTGCATGCGCAGCCAGGAGAAAAAGTCCGGCAGGTGCAGGAAACCGATCAGGGCGATGAGAAACAGGATGAAGGGGAACAACGAGAACAGCATCTGGTAGGCCAGGGCCGAAGCGTAGGTGGACATCTCATCCGCGATGAACTCATTGACCGTACGAATCAATACGCGGTGCAGGGGCAGGCCTTTGAGGTCCGGAAAAATCATAGCGTCTCCTTTCGCCGCAAAAAGATTGAAGTCGCTGGCGACTCAGGGGGGCGTTTTCTACAACAAATTAGCCTAGTTGGCGAACCACAACCACGGCCATCGGCAGATTGCCAGGGCCCATGCATGACGACGGCCATCCGTGGATGGCCGTCGTGTCAACTACAGGGTACGCCTGCTCAGGCCTTGTCGATGGTCTTCTTCACTGCATCCTTGGCCTTGCCGAGTGCCTGCTGGGCTTCGCCCTTTTTTTCCTGCAACTTGCCTTCGGCCTGCAACTTGCTGTTGTCGGTGGCCTTGCCGATGCCTTGCTTGACGTTACCGATGGCTTCATTGGCCAAGCCCTTGGCCTTATCCGCTGCACTACCCATGGTATTTCTCCGGTGAGTTGTCGTTGGTCGAATCAGGAACAAAATGCCTCGTTGCCCAAGGTTGACTCGAAGCGCTCGCGCAGAGTTTCAATTATTTTTACCGGGCCTTTCATCGCCGACCCACGGTTGCACTTTATGTTTGCCAGGCAACCCGGGAGAATGCTCGCCCTGTTCAGGCCAGGCCCTGAAGATCCAATTTTCGTAGGAAGCTTATGAAACTCGATAAAAAGCAGGCTATCGCCCGTAGAAACCAGGAACTGGGCGGGGCGGTGCTGGACGTCAACAACTGCCAGTTCGCGGAGCTCAACCGCAACCGCAATATCTGGTGGTTCGACATCCTGCTGGCCCGCCTGGCCGTCGGCCAGCACGAATGGCTGCACCTGCTGCTGCATACCCCGAGTACCGACCAGTTGATCCACCTGAAGGTGCCCACCGCCTTCCTGCGCAAAAGGCGCGAGGGCCTGGTGGTGCGCAACGAAGGCAAGCGCAAGTCCGCCCTGAGCCTGGAGCTGAGCGCCGACAAGGACTCGTTCCTCAAGGATGTACGCCCGGCGGGTACTGGCGTGGGCTTCGCCCAGTTCCGCCAGTAACCTCTTGGCGCAGAAACAGAAAAGCCCCGCACTGGCGGGGCTTTTTCTGACTGCTGCGAGTTACTTCTTCACGCCGAGCTTCTTCAGCTCTTCATCGCGCAATTCGCGGCGCAGGATCTTGCCGACGTTGGTGGTTGGCAAGGCATCACGGAACTCCACGGCCTTGGGCACCTTGTAGCCGGTGACATTGGCCCGCATGTGGGTCATCACCTGCTCCTTGGTCAGGGTAGCCCCCGGCTTGACGACGATGAAGACCTTGATGGTCTCGCCGGACTTCTCGTCCGGCACACCGATCGCCGCGCATTGCAGGACGCCTGGCAGCGAAACGAGCACGTCCTCCAACTCGTTGGGGTACACGTTGAAACCCGAGACCAGGATCATGTCCTTCTTGCGGTCGACGATACGGATGTAGCCATTGGGTTGAATCAACGCAATGTCGCCCGTCTTGAGCCAGCCTTCGCTGTCCAGGACTTCATCGGTGGCGTCCTGGCGCTGCCAGTAGCCCTTCATCACCTGCGGGCCCTTCACGCACAGCTCGCCGACTTCACCCAGCGGCAACTCCTCACCGGCATCGTTGACCACCCGGCACAGGGTAGACGGTACCGGAATGCCGATGGTGCCGACCTGGATATTCTGGGCCGGGTTGACCGTGGCCACCGGGCTGGTCTCCGTCATGCCGTAGCCTTCGCAGATCGGGCAGTTGGTCACGGACTTCCAGCGCTCGGCGGCTGCCAGTTGCAGGGCCATGCCGCCGGAGAGGGTGACCTTCAACGCAGAGAAATCCAGCTTGCGGAACGCCTCGTTGTTGCACAGGGCAACGAACAGGGTGTTGAGGCCGACGAACCCGCTGAACTTCCACTTCGACAGTTCCTTGACCATCGCCGGCAAATCCCGCGGATTGCTGATCAGGATGTTGTGGTTGCCCATGAGCATGATGGCCATGCAATGGAAGGTGAAGGCATAGATGTGGTACAGCGGCAGAGGGGTGATGAGGATCTCGCAACCTTCGTTGAGGTCCGAGCCCATCAGTGCCTTGCACTGCAGCATGTTGGCCACCAGGTTGCGGTGGGTCAGCATCGCGCCCTTGGCGACACCGGTGGTACCACCGGTGTACTGCAATACCGCCACTTCGCCGTTGGCGGGGTTGGCTTCCTGGACCGGCTGGCCCTGGCCCATGCGCAGCGCATCATTGAACTTCACGGCCTGGGGCAGGTGGTAGGCCGGCACCATCTTCTTCACGTACTTGATGACGCTGTTGATCACCAGGCGCTTGAGCGGGGGAAGCAGGTCCGCCACCTCGGTGACGATCACATGCTTGACCCCGGTCTTGGGCACCACGGCTTCCGCCAGGTGGGCCATGTTGGCCAGGCAGACCAGCGCCTTGGCACCGGAGTCGTTGAATTGGTGCTCCATTTCCCGTGCGGTATACAGCGGGTTGGTGTTGACCACGATCAGGCCAGCACGGATCGCACCGAACACCGCGATCGGGTATTGCAGCAGGTTGGGAAGTTGCAGAGCGATTCGATCACCGGGCCGCAAATCGGTATGCTGTTGCAGATACGCGGCAAAAGCCCCGGACAGCTCGTACAGTTCACCGTAGGTGATTGTCTTGCCGAGGTTGCTAAAGGCCGGCTTATCGGCGAAACGTTGGCAGGACTGCTTCAATACCGCCTGAATATTCGGATACTCGTCTGGATTGATATCGGCAGCAATCCCAGCTGGGTACTTATCCTTCCAAAAGTCTTCGATCATGGAAGCCCACTCCTCAGCAACGCGAATTCATCACCGCATTCGATGCGATTTTTATTGGGTGTGTGTTTTTTATTGATGTCTTAATTTGTGGTGAGTCTGGCTTTTTTCTAGGCCGAGAAGTCACAAAGCGCGCCGAGAGTAGCAGCTTTGGAAAAGGCCGCCTAGAGCCAAAAAAGGCCTGAATAGTCACAGATATGACTCAAGACCATTTAATGGTCATTTTTAGAGTAAAAATTCTACAACCCTGAATTCCGCTCTGGTCCGCGGCTTTGCGCCCGACCAAAGCAGAGCGGGCAAGCCGTCGAACCGACCGGCTTGCCCGCGCAAGGTCGAGCGGACGGACCTCAGGCGATATCACGCAACTCGCGACGCAGGATCTTGCCCACTGGAGTCATCGGCAACGACTCGCGCAAGACGATGTGCTTGGGCACCTTGTAGCCGGTGAAGTTTTCCTTGCAGTAGGCCTTGAGTTCCTCAAGGCTGACCCCGGTTTCACGGGGTACCACGAACAGCTTCACGGCCTCGCCGGAACGTTCGTCCGGCACTCCGATTACCGCGCAGTTGGCCACCTTCGGGTGAGCCATCACCACATCCTCGATCTCGTTCGGATACACGTTGAAACCCGAGACGATGATCATGTCCTTCTTGCGATCGACGATACGCACGAAACCATCTGGATCGATGACGGCAATGTCGCCGGACTTGAACCAACCCTCGGCATCGAGCACCTCTGCCGTGGCCTCGGGTTTGTGCCAGTACCCCTTCATGATCTGCGGGCCCTTGATGCACAGTTCGCCACGCTCGCCCAGGGCCAGCTCCACGCCCTGGTCGTCGATAACCTTGACGAGGGTGCCAGGCACCGGCAAGCCGACGGTCCCCAGGCGTGAACTCTCGCCATAGGGGTTGGTGCAAGCCACCGGCGAAGTCTCGGTCAGGCCATAGCCCTCGGTGATCCGGCAACCCGTGATCTGCTGCCAGCGCTCGGCCGTGGCCTTGACCAGCGCCGTGCCACCGGAGTTGGTCAGCTTGAGGTTGGAGAAATCCAGGTGCTTGAACTCCGGATGCTCCATCAGCGCGACGAACAACGTGTTCAGCCCCAGCAATGCCGAGAAACGCCAGTTCTTCAGTTCCTTGATGAAGCCGCCGATGTCCCGCGGGTTGGTAATCAGCACATTGTGGTTGCCGGTGACCATCATGCACATGCAGTTCGCGGTGAAGGCATAGATATGGTACAGCGGCAGCGGCGCCACCATTACCTCCTGGCCCTCGCGCCACTGGGTGTGGCCGTCCGGCCCGTGCTGGCCGAGGCAGGCACGAACCTGCTGCATATTGGCCACCAGGTTGCCATGGGTCAGCATCGCGCCCTTGGCCAGGCCTGTAGTACCACCGGTGTACTGCAATACCGCCACATCATCGAGCCCCGCGGCCTGGGGCTTGAGGCTCTGGCCACGCCCCAGGCGCAAGGCGCTCTTGAAAGAGATGGCCTGGGGCAGGTGGTAGGCCGGCACCATCTTCTTCACCTTGTCCACTATGGTGTTGACCAGCCAGCCTTTGGCGGTGGGCATCAGGTCGCCCATCCTGGCCTCGATCAGGTACTGGATATCGGTGTCGCCCTGCACCTCCTGGACCTTCTGCCCGAACATGTTCAGGTAGACCAGGGCCCGGGCCCCGGAGTCCTTGAACTGGTGGCGCATCTCCCGCGCGGTGTACAGCGGATTGGTGTTGACCACGATCAACCCCGCACGCAGTGCACCGAACACGGCGATCGGGTATTGCAGGACATTGGGCATCTGCACCGCGATGCGATCCCCAGGAGCCAGGTCGGTCTGGCTCTGCAGGTAGCCGGCGAAAGCCGCGCTGTAGCGTTCCAGCTCGGCGTACGTCAGCGTCACCCCCATGTTGCTGAAGGCCGGGCGATCGGCAAATTTCTTGCAGGAACGCTCAAACACCTCGATCACCGACTTGTAGGCCCCCAGGTCGATCTCGTTGGGGACTCCGGCAGGGCGCTTATCATTCCAGAAATCAGGTTGCATTATTCTTGTCCTCTTATTTGCCTGAACGGTCCTGGCCACCTCTGTAACGCTGTCAGCGGCGGGGCTCCTGGGACGTTAGCAGCTATGGCGATTCAGGCAAATATGCGCGAGTGTGTCATTAATTGTGTGAATCTTGCGTCCAACAGGCCTGCGAATCAGACGCACGTCCGGCGATGCGCTATAAAGTGCAGCGTCTTCGAGCAAAGGAATAGCCATGACCCACGACATGTTCTGGTTGACCACGAGTGATCATCAGCGCCTCTTCGTCAACCAATGGCTGCCAGAGAGCCCGCTAAAGGCTGTGATCCTGCTGTCCCATGGCATGGCCGAGCACAGCGGCCGCTATGCACGCCTGGCCCAGGCCATGTGTTCTGCGGGCTATGGCGTCTATGCACCGGACCAGCGCGGCCATGGCCAGAGTGCCGGACACGGGGTCCTCGGCCACTACGCCGACCATGGCGGCTGGAACAAGGTGGTCGGCGACCTGGCCAGCCTCAACCAGCATATCGGCCAGCAGCATCCCGCCACGCCCATCGTGCTGCTGGGACACAGCATGGGCAGCTACATCGCCCAGGCCTACCTGCTGCACCACAGCGCCAGCCTGTACGGGGCGATTCTCAGCGGCTCCAACTTCCAACCCGTGGCCCTATACCGTGCCGCTAGCCTGATCGCTCGCTTCGAACGCTGGCGCCAGGGCGGCCAAGGACGCAGTGCATTGATCGAGTGGTTGTCCTTCGGCTCCTTCAACAAGGCCTTCAAGCCCAATCGCACCGCCTTCGACTGGCTCAGCCGCGATCCGGCGGAGGTCGACAAGTACGTCAACGACCCGCTGTGCGGATATCGTTGCACCAACCAGCTATGGATCGACCTGCTGGGCGGCCTGCAACAGATCAGCAAGATCACCAACCTGGCGCAGATCGACCCGGGCCTGCCATTGCTGGTAATGGGCGGCGAATGTGATCCGGTGAGCGATGGCAAGCGTCTCAAGGATCTGGCCGGTGCTCTGCGCGAGGCCGGCAGCCAGTGCCTGCAGCTCAACATCTACCCGCAGGCGCGCCATGAGCTGTTCAACGAGAGCAATCGCGACCAAGTAACCCAGGACGTACTGGCCTGGCTGGAGCAGGCATTGCAGCACCGCCGCCCAGCACGCTCTGAATAGGGCTGCGCCAGTACGCTCATTTATCTGTCAGAGGATTTCCGCAAGATGACCCAGGTGACCAACACACCTTACGAAGCCCTGGAGGTCGGCCAGACCGCCCAGTACAGCAAGACTGTCGAGGAGCGTGATATCCAGTTGTTCGCCGCCATGTCCGGCGATCACAACCCGGTACACCTGGACCCCGAGTTCGCCGCTGCGACCATGTTCAAGGAACGCATCGCCCACGGCATGTTCAGCGGCGCCCTGATCAGCGCCGCAGTCGCCTGCGAGCTGCCTGGCCCGGGCACCATCTACCTCGGCCAGCAAATGAGCTTCCAGAAGCCGGTGAAGATCGGCGACACCCTGACCGTGCACCTGGAAATCCTGGAAAAACTGCCCAAGTTTCGCGTACGCATCGCCACCCGCGTGCTCAACCAGCGCGATGAGCTGGTGGTCGACGGCGAAGCCGAGATCCTTGCCCCGCGCAAACAGCAGACCGTGACCCTGCCCACCCTGCCGGCCATCACCATCGGCTGAGGCCTGGGCAAGCCCCTACTTGCCACTCCCCTCTTCGACCTGGACGCTGGCGGTCATGCCGGCGCTCAGGTTGACACCCTCGGGCACCTTGTCGAGCTTGATCCGCACTGGAATCCGCTGGGCCAGGCGTACCCAGTTGAATGTCGGCTCCACCTCGGCCAGCAGTTGCCCGTCAGGCGTGGCGTTGCGGTCAGTGATCCCTCGGCTGATGCTTTCGACATGCCCCTGCAAGGCCTCCCCGGCACTCATCAGCCAGACCTTGACCGGGTCACCAACCTTGATCCGCGGCAATTTGGTTTCCTCGAAGTAGGCCTGTACATAGAACGTCGAGTCGTCGATCAGCGCCATCACCGACTGCCCGGCATTGACGTAATTACCCTCGGCCAGGCGCAAGTTGGTGATGTGCCCGTCACGGGGTGCATGCACCTGGCTGCGCGCCAGGTTCAATTCAGCGACCTTGGCTTCGGCCTGGGCCTGGCGCAGCTCGCCACGGGCGATGCCGGCATTGATCTGGGCATTTTCCCGCAGCTCGGCACTGATGGCCTGGGGCCCCAGGGCAGCACGACGACTGGCCTCATGCTCACGCAAGCTCAATTGCTGCTGGCGGGTCTGCACCACCGCCTGGGCTTTTTCCAGGGCCGCCTCGAAGCGATCGCGGTCGATGCTCAGCAACAGCTGCCCGGCCTTCACCGACTGGTTGTCCGCCACCTTGAGTTCACGGACCCAGCCGGATACGTCCGGAGCCACGATCACCACGTCAGCGCGAATTCGGGCATCGCGAGTCCAGGGGGTAAGCATGTAGTACTGCCACAGGTGATAACCGGCGAAGACCGCCAGCGCCACCAGGCACAAGGTAAACACGACACGTACGGGTGTACGCATGATCAACTCCTTATAAAGGCCCGAGAACGAGCGTCACCACCGTCAACACACAGACGTACAGGGCACAATCGAACAAAGCCTCGTGCCAGATCCAGCGCCCCAGCCCGGTGGCTCGCACCAGGAGGCGCAACCCGCCGGTAATCAGCAGCGCCAATAGCACATAGATCAGGAACGGGCTGAGCAACACCCCACCCAATGCCCACTCACGCAGCCCCATGACTGTCCTCCTGCTGCCGGCACCAACTGCGCCAGCTGTTTTGCAATTGCCACACTGCGCCCTTGGCCAGCTTCAGCGCATCGCTGGAAGGGTACTGCTCCAGGGCCTGGAGCAAGGCTGCACCCGGCGCGACCAGGGCATCCTGGCGACTGCCCGCAGGTCCTTGCTGCAGGACCTTCTGCAATTGCTCGAAGTAATCGCGTTGCGCCTTGCTCGCCGGTACCTGGGCCACCGCAAGGCTCAAGCGCAGGTGCATCAACTCATCGCCGATATCCAACCCCAGCAGGCCATCGTCCCAACGGCTGCGGGCCGGCTCCGGCAGCTCCGGATAATGTCGCGCCAATTGCAACAGCCGATCGGCCATGCGCCCACCGAACCAGCTTTCGGCGCCCCGCAGATTGCGCCGAGTCAGGCGCACCAGATCGCTCAGGGTCGCCGCCAGCAAACGTCGACCGTGCCAGGCTGGATCACGCAGGATCAGAAGGTGGAAGGCCAACACGGCAGCGCCCACTCCCAACACCATGGCCTGGGCACTGTTGAAGAAATTGGCCACATCGAAGCTCATCCGGTTCATCGGCGAGATCAGCACAATGAAATGCAGGCAGAACGACGTCGCGGTCGCGCCGATCTGCGGCTTGGCCATGCCCAGGGCACCAAGGAACAATGGCACGCCCATGGCCATTGCCAGCATCGGGAAGCCACTCCACTGAGGCAGCAGGATCTGCCCGACCACAAAGGCCGAAGGGACCGCCAAAAAGATCCCGCGCATGAAGCTCATGCCGATCTGCGCGCCGTTCTCCCGACTGGCGAACAGGCCACACACTACGCAGGTCAGCAACATCGCCCCGGAAGCGGCGGGCCAGGCCGTGGCCAGCCAGAAGCTGGCCACGGCCAGGAACGCCAGGGCACTGCGTGCGCCGAATACCAGGGCCAGAGAGAGATCACGATGGGGGCTCAGGTTCGCCGGTTGCTCCAGCGGTGCCCGCCCCTGCTGCACCGCATCCAGGGCCAGGCTCGCGGCCAGGGCGGTGTCCAGCAACAAGGCAAAACGTGCCAGGCAGAAACTCTGTGCCGGGCTGATCCGCTCATCGTGGGAAGCGTCCAGCAAGCGTCTTCGCAATGCCTGCAGGGCGGCCATGTCCGCAATTGCCAGGGCTTGCTGTACTTCCTCCATCCAGGGCTGCAACTGCCGGGCTTGCTCCACGTCCAGTTGTTTCCACTGGCGCCGCACCGAGCGGGAGATACGCAGCAGCATCAGCAACTTCTGGCTCAGGCCACTGATGGCCCGGGCCCGCAGGCGTCCGGAAGGCCCTTCGAACCAGGCATGTTCACGCTGGGAATCCACGGCAACGATCCGCCCGAGGATCTCCAGCAAGCCCTTGCGATCCAGGGCCTCGCCGGCCAGCGTGGCACGGGCTGCCTGCATGCCGCTTTGCCAGGCAGCACGGGCCTGGTCGGCCAATTGGCGTTCGACACGCATGGGCCAGATCAAGGCGCTGCTGGCGGTTGCACAAATGATCCCCAGGGAAATCTCCGTACAGCGCGCCACGGCCTGATCGAAGATACTCAGTGGATGGCTGATGGCCGGCAGGGCAATGATCGCCACGGTGTAGCCCGCCAGCACGAAAGAATAGGACCAGGCACTGCGCAGCAAGGTCGAACTGGCAGTGCACAGCCCCAGCCACAAGGCGAGTACCAACAGGAACAACCAGGGCGTCTGGGCGAACAGCGCCATGAACAACACCGACATGATAGTTCCGATCAAGGTCCCCAGCAGCCGCGCCAGGCCCTTCTGCAGGACCATCCCGGACAGCGGCTGGGCAACGATGAACGCCGTCATCAAGGCCCACGACGGTTGCTCCAGCCCCCAGCGCAAGGCCAGCCACAGGGCCACACCTCCCCCCAACAGGGTCTTGATCGCGAACTGCAATGCGCGAAGGTCGGGAGCAAGCAAGGCCTGCAAGGTGATGGGCACGGGCAAGGACTCTCAGGGTATTGATTGAACGATAGTCGGGAACGGATGAGGTGGGCGCGAGCTAATTATTAGCAAGCTAACTAAATGCCGTCCAGCATTAAATTCCAGGCATAAAAAACGCCAGACTGGCTGGCGTTTTTGACAGGTTTTTAGCCTTAGTGACGAGCACGGGCCTGATTGCGCAGGGCCTTGACCTGATCATGGTTGCGTTGCGCGCCATGGTACTGGCGCTCCACGACATCGCGGATTCCCACCAGGTTGTGCTTGCCGATTTTCTCCAGGGCATCCTTGTAGGCCTTGAGCGCATGATCTTCACCACGCTCGGCCTCATTGAGCACCGCCTCCTCGTCCTTGCCTGTGACCAGGGATTTAAGATCGACCCACCGCCGATGCAGATCGCCGCTGACACTGGTGGAGGTCTCGGGATCGCCGCCCATCGAACGTACCACCGACTGCAGTTCCGCCGCTGCGCTGGCACAGTCGGTGGAGCGCTTGATGAACAGGGCCTTGAGCTCGGGATGCTTGATGTCCTCGGCGCAGGTCTTGAAGCCCTCCTGGCCATCCTTGCTGGTCTCGATCAGGCTGTTGAGTACCGAAATCGCTTCTTTGTTCAAGTCAGTCATTTTCAGGTTCCTTGCAGGTTACGAGAATGGGATCGACCGTCGCCGACCTTCCTGTCGTTTACCATTGCAGTGCCCATGCCAGACTTTTCGATAAAATATTTATCTTTAAATTCAATAGGTTAACCATAGTCAGCAAATCTGTATCCGCGTTATTTGCATGATCTGTCATTTGGCCTGCATGCAGAATGCCTGTATTTTCCAAGGCTCTCGAATCACACCACGGTGGCCGCCATGAATCCTGAAACACTAGAACTTCTGGTCACCCGGGAAATGCCCTTCGGCAAGTACAAGGGCCGCATCCTGGCCGACCTGCCCGGCCCCTATCTCAACTGGTTCGCCCGCGAAGGCTTCCCCAAGGGCGAACTCGGTGGCCTGCTGGCCCTGATGCAGGAAATCGACCACAACGGCCTGTCCGACCTGCTCGATCCGCTGCGCGCCAAGCACGGCAAGCCCAAGCCCCGCCATTGACCGCTACCCCTTCCCTGAACCTCCATCACCGATAAAGAGCCCAGCATGCCAAGGACTGTCACCACGCTGGCCCGCGACGAAGAGCATTGGCGGGGCATTGCCCGGCAATTCGACCTCGAGTCCGGACCGATCAACCTCGAGAACGGCTATTTCGGACGCATGACCCGTACAGTGGCCGAGGACTACCAACGCAATATCCTGTGGGTCAACAGCAGCAATTCGGTGCATGTGCGCCAGCGCTTCGAGCAGGTCGAAGCGCTGCAGATCCGCCACCAGCTGGCACAACTGCTAGAGGTCCCGGATAACGCCGTGGCCTTGACCCGCTGTGCCTCCGACGCCCTGCAATCGCTGATCCGCAACTACAATCGCCTGCAACCCGGAGACCAGGTGCTGCTCAGCGACCTGGAGTACGACACAGTGAAAAGCGCCATGCGCTGGCTGGCCCGCCACCGCGGCGTGGAAGTGATAGAGATCCAGCACCAGCACCCTGCCAGTTTTGACAGTCTTGTGGCGACTTACAAGGATGCATTCGAGCGCTATCCGCGCCTCAAGTTGATGCCCCTGACCCACGTCACCCACCGCAGCGGCCTGGTGATGCCGGTCCAGGCCATCGCAGCCCTGGCCAAGGAATACCAGGTCGATATCATCCTCGACGGTGCCCACGCCCTGGGCCAGATCGATTTCGACCTGCAGCAGCTGGGTATCGCCTTCGCCGGTTTCAACCTGCACAAGTGGATCGGTGCGCCATTGAGCCTGGGCTTTCTCTACATCGATCCCGAGCGCCTGGACGCGATCGACCCCGACATGGACGAGTTCCACTTTCCAGTGGACGACATCCGCGCCCGCACGCCCTACAGCACGCCCAACATCCCGGCCTTGATGACCTTGCCGCGGGTGTTCGAAGAACACCGGGCCATGGGCGGCGCGGCAGCCAAGGGCGCGCGCCTGAATTACCTACGCGAAACCTGGACCGAAGCCGTGCGCCAGTTGCCGGGCATCGAGGTGATGACACCGGCAGACCCGCGCCTGTGCTGTGCCATCAGCGCCCTGCGCTTCACTCGCCACCAGGATCAGCAAGCCCTGGTGGACCGGCTACTGCACGACTACGACCTGTTCACGGTGATCCGCAAGGGCGCAGGCTTTGGCCCCTGTATCCGCATCACCCCGGGTCTGGTGACGCCGCTGGAACATATCCAGCGCCTGGTCGTCGCCCTTGAGGAGCTGGCCACCAGCTGAAGCCCTCCGGAGCCGCTGCCCCAGGGCCTTCATCAGCCCTTTGTGCCAGCGGTTCCGGGGAGTTCAGGGCGGCACTTTTTTCCGGGCAAAAAAAAGGTGCGCCGACCAAGCGCACCATAAAGCCGTAGAACACACCAACGAATAGGATTGGATTCAGTCCAGCAGGGCCAGGGCCTGTGCCGTGCACTCCTGGATACGGGCCCAGTCGCCGTCCTTGATCCACTGCGGATCGAGCATCCAGCTACCGCCCACGCACATCACGTTCTTCAACGCCATGTAGCTCTTGATATTGGCCGGTCCGACTCCGCCGGTAGGGCAGAACTTGACCTCGCCGAACGGACCGCCCAGGGCCTTGATCGCCGCCACGCCACCGCTGACCTCAGCGGGGAACAGCTTGAAGCGGCGATAACCCAGGGCATACCCCTCCATGATCCCGGAGGCGTTGCTGATTCCCGGCAACAGCGGGATTGGGCTGGCGACGCTGGCTTGCAGCAGCTCGCGGGTGATGCCCGGGGTGACGATGAACTGCGAGCCCGCCGCCTCAGCCGCCGCCAGCATCTGCGGGTCGAGCACGGTGCCGGCGCCGGTCACCAGTTCCGGGCGCTGCTCGCGCAGGATCTGGATGGCCTTGAGGCCGAACTGCGAACGCAGGGTGACTTCCAGGGCCGTCAGGCCACCTGCGGCCAGGGCATCGGCCAGAGGCAGCACGTCCTGCTCACGGGCGATGGTGATCACCGGCAGGATCCGCGCCTTGGCGCAGAGGCTGTCGAGCAGGGCTACTTTGTCCGCCATGGAAACGGTCGGAGGGAGGTTTGTCATCGCGGCTGATCCTTGGCTCATGGGCACCAGTAAATCTCTAACGGGGTTTGCAGAAAGGCACGAATCGGCATGTCGGCGACCACGTCGCCAGCCAGTGCGGTACTCAGGGTGGCCAGCTTGGACTGGCCGGATATCGACAGCAGGCTGCTACGGGCCGACGCCAACAGGGCCCGGCTCATGCTCAGGCGCTGACGGGGCACGGTGGGCGCCAGCATCGGCCAGCAACGGCGGCTGCCAGCGGGCTCGAGCGCCTCGGCCAGGTTCGGGCTGCCAGGGAACAGCGAGGCGGTATGCCCGTCATCGCCCATGCCCAGTACCAGCACGTCGATCCCAGGCAACTGCGCCAGGGCCTCGTCGGCTTGCTGGGCAGCTTCTTCCAGGCTGGCCGCAGCGCTATACAGACCAAGGAAACGCGCCTTGGCCACCGGCCCCACCAGCAAGTGCTGCTTGAGCAGGCCGGCATTGCTATCGGCGTGTTCCACCGGGACCCAACGTTCGTCGGCCAGGCTGATCAGTACCTTGGACCAGTCCAGCTCCTGCTTGACCAGGGCCTGGAAGAACGCCACCGGACTGCGGCCACCCGATACCACCAGGGTCGCCTGGCCACGGGCTGCGATGGCCTCGCGCAGTTGTTCGGCGACCTTCAGGGCCTGGCCCGCAGCCAGAAGAGTCGAGCTGCGAAATTCGTGGGCGCGCACGCCCGCTGGCAATTGCAAATCAGATATCGCCATACCATGACCTCCCATCCCGCGTGATCAGTGCAATGGAACTCATCGGCCCCCAGGACCCGGCCGCATAGGGCTTGGGCGCATCGCCGGACTTCTTCCAGCCGGCGATCAACTGGTCGCACCACTTCCACGCGGCTTCGATTTCATCTTTGCGCACAAACAGGTTCTGGTTGCCGCGCATCACTTCCAGCAACAACCGCTCGTAGGCGTCGGGAATCCGCGTACTGCGATAGGTATCGGAAAAATTCAGCTGCAACGGGCCGCTGCGCAATTGCATGCCCTTGTCCAGGCCCTGCTCCTTGGTCATCACCCGCAACGAAATGCCTTCGTCCGGTTGCAGGCGGATGATCAGCTTGTTGCTGATCTGCAGGCGCTGCTCGGGGGCAAAGATGTAGTGCGAGGGTTCCTTGAAGTGGATGACGATCTGCGACAGTTTCTGCGGCATGCGCTTGCCGGTGCGCAGGTAGAACGGCACCCCGGCCCAACGCCAGTTGCGGATGTCGACACGCAGGGCGACGAAGGTCTCGGTGTCGCTTTGGGTGTTGGAGTTCTCTTCCTCCAGGTAGCCCGGCACCGACTGGCCTTCGCTATGGCCGGCAATGTACTGGCCACGCACCACCTGGGTGGTCAGGCCTTCGGGGCTGATGGGCGCCAGGGCCTTGAGCACCTTGACCTTCTCGTCGCGGATGCTGTCGGCCGAGAGGTCGGCCGGCGGGTCCATGGCGATCAGGCAGAGCAATTGCAGCAAGTGGTTCTGGATCATGTCCCGCAGCTGGCCAGCCTTGTCGAAATAGCCCCAGCGGCCTTCGATGCCGACCTTCTCGGCCACGGTGATTTCCACGTGGGAGATGTAGTTCTGGTTCCACTGGGTTTCGAACAGGCTGTTGGCAAAACGCAGGGCGATCAGATTCTGTACCGTTTCCTTGCCCAGGTAGTGGTCGATCCGATAGATGCGGTTTTCCGGGAAGAACTGCGCCACGGCGTCATTGACCTTGCGCGAGGACTCCAGGTCCGAGCCGATGGGTTTCTCCAGGACCACCCGGGTGTGCTGGTTCAGCCCGACCCGGGACAGGTTCTCGCAGATTGCCCCGTACACCGCCGCCGGAGTGGCGAAGTAAGCAATCAGGCGTTGCTCGCTGCCCACTCGCTCGGCCAGGCCCACATAGTCGTCGGCCTTGAGGAAGTCCACGTGCACATAGCTCAGGCGCACCAGGAAACGCTGCAAGACCTCGGCATCGATATTCTTGTCGCCAACGTACTTGTGCAATTCGGCTTCGATATTGGCCAGGTGTTCCTGCTCGCTGCCCGGCTCGCGGGCCAGGGCCAGGATCCGCGTGTCCTCATGCAAGAGGCCGGCGGCATCGAGCTGGTACAAGGCAGGAAACAGCTTACGCAGCGCCAGATCGCCCAGCGCGCCGAACAAGGCAAAGGTGCAGGGTTCAACCGTAATCGAAGGCATGATGTTTGTTCTTTTATCAAGTTAAGCTACAAATACCTTTTTTCAAGGTATCACTCAAGGAAAAATGTAGTAATAAACACAACATTTTTACAAAATATCGATTCGCGGTGGTGGTCACTCCAGGCCATCAGTAGGATAGGCCACCTCTCAACTTCGCATTGCAGGCGCGGCGAGCCCGGTACATAGCGCAATCACAGGCCCCTTGAAGGCAGTGCAGCAAGCACCATTGCCTACCCTGGGTTGACCGCCTCCCGGCCCCGCCGTTTCACCTGTCTAACCGATCTAGGAAACCTGAATGGACCGAGTGCGAAATCTACTGGAGCAGATCCAGAACCGCCTTGAAGATTTGAACAAGGCGGAACGCAAAGTCGCCGAAGTCATCCTGCTCAACCCACAGCAGGCCACCCGCTTCAGCATCGCCGCCCTGGCCCAGGCCGCGTCGGTCAGCGAACCGACGGTCAACCGCTTCTGCCGTTCGTTCGGCGTCAGCGGCTACCCCGAACTCAAGCTGCAACTGGCCCAGAGCCTGGCCAGCGGCGCGGCCTATGTCAGCCGTGCCGTGGAAGCCGACGACAACCCTGAAGCCTACACGCAAAAGATCTTCGCCAGCGCCATTGCCTCGCTGGACAGCGCCTGCCAGCAGATCGATCCGCAGCAGGTCAGCCGCGCCGTAGACATGATGATCCAGGCCCGGCAGATCCACTTCTTCGGCCTCGGCGCCTCGGCCCCGGTGGCCATGGACGCCCAGCACAAGTTCTTCCGCTTCAACCTGGCCGTGTCGGCCCACCCAGACGTGCTGATGCAGCGCATGCTCGCCTCGGTGGCGCACACCGGCGACCTGTTCGTGATCATCTCCTACACCGGCCGTACCCGCGAGTTGGTGGAGGTCGCGCGCCAGGCCCGGGAAAACGGCGCCTCGGTACTCGGCATCACCGCCGCCGGCTCGCCGCTGGCCAAGGCGTGCAGCCTGAGTGTGCACCTGCCACTGCCGGAAGACACCGACATCTACATGCCCATGACCTCGCGGATCATCCAGCTCACGGTGCTCGATGTCCTGGCCACCGGCATGACCCTGCGCCGTGGCGTGGACTTCCAGCCACACCTGCGCAAGATCAAGGAAAGCCTCAACGCCAGCCGCTACCCGGCCGGCGACGAGCTCGACTGAGACCACAGGCTCCCGCGAGTTGCGGGAGCCCTTTGCCCTACCCCGCTGCCCGCGCCTGCAGGCTCAGGTGGGCCCGTTCCCCCGGCGCCAGGCGCAGGCTGTCGGTGCCACCGGCGGCCGCTTCGACACAGACGAAACGCGACACCTCGCTCCAACTCACCCCCAGCAGTGGCCGGGTACCGGGATGCCAGACCACGGTGTCGGCGTCCTCGCCGGTATCGATGCGCAGCGCACGCTGCCAGGCACGGTCCTCGATCTGCAACTCGCCCTCGTGCTGGAACACCCGCTGGCAGCCACCGTCGACCCGCAACTCGCCCTGTTGCCGGCAGGCCTGGCGATTCAAATGATCGTAACCCTCGGCGCCATCGAGCCCGGACAGCGCTACCTCACCGACATCGCCAATACGCCAGTAGGCGTGCAGCGCCTGGCTCAACTGGCAGGGTTCGCTGTCCTGGTGCTCGGTGCTCAAGCGCAGGTCCATGTCCTGGCCCAGGTGCGCATGCAGCTCGACCTTCCAGTCGCACAGCTGCAATTGCCAATGCAGGCGCACACCGTCGTCATCGCTGTCGCTGTCCAGCAGCTTCCAGTCCAGCAAGCGCGCCCAGCCATGGGACGGCCAGGCGTTCTCGCTCGGATGACGGCCATACCAGGGCCAGCACACCGGCACCCCACCCCGGATCGCCCCCACCTGCGGCCACTTCGCCGCGCACCAGAGCCAGGGTTTCTGCCCGGTTGGCTGGAAGTGCAGGAGCTGCGCGCCCTGGCGGCTGAATACCGCCTGGCACAGCGGATGGTCGATCACCAGCACATCACGCATCTGGTAGCGCTCCCAGGCAAACACCGGGCGCTCGCGCAGGGTCTTGAAAAAGCGTTGCAAGGGATGCTCATGCATATGCCGCGATCCTGAAAATCATGGGGTAGCCATACTGGCGAACGGCTGTGGCGAAGGAGTCATCCAAAAAAAAGCGGATAGCCAAGGCCATCCGCAATATGCGCACAGAGAAAGGAGCTTATCGCAACAGCGTCAGAACACCGACTGAATTTTCAGGCCGGCCACCAGGGCGTTGTCGACCTGGTCCACACCGCCCGGATGGGTGATGTACTGCAGGTTCGGCCGCACGGTCAGCCAGTCGGTCACATGGAACCCGTAGTTGATCTCGTAGTTGTACTCGGTTTCGCGCAATGGCGAGTACAGCGGGTTGTCATAGTCGCTCACACCGATGGCGGCGTTGGCCAGCTGGGCGTTCTTCTTCACGTCGTCGTTGACATGAATCCGGGCGAAACCGATGCCCACGTCATCCTTTGGCCGGGCGTCGAACGGCCCCTTGTAGACGAACATCAGCGACTGGTAGTTGTCGATGATGTTGGTGTCCTTGTCATGGAAGGTGGCGTTGGCGGCGATGTTCAGGCCGCGCGAGGCATCGCCGTTATGGGTGGTGAGCTGCTGCTGGGCGACGAACCAGTAGCCGTGCTTGCTGTTGTGCACGCGATAGGCGCTGCCGGTGGTAGCGGCGTCCTGGCCGTTGGCGTCCTCACGCACGTCATTGGCCTTGGCCGTGCTCTTGTAGTAACCCACACGGTACTCGCCCGGCAGGTTATTGACCTTGGGCGACCACACCAGCTCTACCGGCAATACCGTGCCCTTGGTGCCGCTGCCGCTGAGCTTGAAGCCATTGCCGTGCTCGGTCTGCGAAGGGTTCTGGTTGTAGGCGCCGATCTGCGCATAGAACTCGGGAGTGATGTGGTACTTGATGCGCAGCGCCGCCTGGCTGACCGGCCAGTTGTACCAGATGTTGGTCGCCCAGTTGCCCACCTGGGAACCGCAGAAGGCCAGGTTCTGGAACTCGCAGGGGAAGGTGTTGAAGTCCTCGCCCTCGCCGAAATAACCGGCCTTGACGTCCAGCTTGCCGTCCAGGAACTGGTGCTGGATCCACAGTTGGGTCAAGCGCACCATGTGCCCACGGCCGTAGACCTCCTGGGAGGAACTCAAAGTGCCGGCCCGGGGATCGCCGACGCGATCGTTGGAGATGTTCTGGCCATTACGGTTGGTCAGCTGGATCTTGGCCTGGGTGTTGTCCCATCCCAGCAGTTTTTGCAGGTCGAACGCCACGCCCAGGCCGAACTGGTCACTGTAGCGCCCGGTCTTGTCGTCGTTGTAGCCACCATGGAGGTTGGCGCCCATCTCCGCGACGTAGTCGGCCTTGATGTCGATCCCCTGCTCCAGCAGCTTGGTGCGTGTACCGCCCCAGTCACCGGTCATCCACTTGGAATTGGCGCCGAACGCTTCGTCGGCCATGGCCTGGCCAGACAGGACCAGCGCCGCCACCGCCGAAAGCTGGCAGAGCAGGCGGGTATTGCCGTGTTGCTTTTTCATCCCTACATCCTCGTCTTTATTGTTATTAACGGTTTATCCAACGCGGTTTACAGTCCCTGCGACGGATGACAGGCCATCCGCCACGAATTCATCGCCCCTTGAATTGCGCCACATTGCCGCCGTGGCCCTGGGCCATGGCAGGGCTGGCCACGCCCAGGCGCTCGCCGCTCTGGGCATCGAACAGCAGGACCCGGGCCGGGTCGAACTGCAAGGTCAGGTTCTGCCCGGCCGCGGGCGCCTGGTCCGGGGCCAGCCGGCAGCAGACCTTGGTGCCGTTGAGGGTGACGAATACCAGGGTGTCGGGCCCGGTAGGCTCCACCACCTGGACCTCGGCACGGATACTCGGCAGGCCGTTGGCCTCGGCGGGCGCCAGGGCGATCTGCTCCGGACGGATGCCAAGGATCACCTCGCGCTCCTCGAGCCCGGCGTCACGCGGCCCCAACGGCAGCTCGCAACGGGCCTGGCCACTGTCCAGCAAGGCCAGCAACCGCCCCTCCTGGCGCTGCAGGCGCAGGGGAATGAAGTTCATCGGTGGCGAGCCGATGAAGCTTGCCACGAACAGGTTGGCCGGTTCGTTGTAGATCTGCTGCGGCGTCCCGAATTGCTGGATGATCCCGTCCTTCATCACCGCCACCTTGTCCCCCAAAGTCATGGCCTCGATCTGGTCATGGGTGACATACACCGTGGTGGTCTTCAGGCGTTGGTGCATCAACTTCATTTCGGTGCGCATCTCGACCCGCAGCTTGGCATCGAGGTTGGACAGCGGCTCGTCGAACAGATAGATCTTCGGCCGCCGAGCCAGGGCCCGGCCCATGGCCACCCGCTGCTGCTGGCCACCGGAAAGCTGGCCCGGCTTGCGCGCCAGCAGATGCTCGATCTGCAGCAGCTTGGCCACCCGCGCCACCTCGGTATCGATCTCGGCGGCAGGCATCTTGCGGATCTTCAGGCCGAAGGCAATGTTGTCGCGCACGCTCATGGTCGGGTACAGCGCGTAGGACTGGAACACCATGGCGATGTCCCGGTCCTTGGGGCTCATGCCGCTGATGTCGGCGTCATCCACCAGGATCGCCCCGCCGCTGATGGTCTCCAGGCCAGCGATGCAGTTCATCAGGGTCGACTTGCCGCACCCCGAGGGGCCGACGAGGATCAGGAACTCGCCGTCGTCGATCTTCAGCTCGATGTTCTTCAAGGTGTCCGGCAGGCCGGCACCGTAGGTCTTGTTGACGTTGCGTAATTCGAGAGTTGCCATGCCTTACCCCTTGACCGCGCCGGACGTCAGCCCGCGCAGGAAATACTTGCCGGCGAAGATGTACACCAGCAGTGTCGGCAGCCCCGCGATCATCGCCGCCGCCATGTCAACGTTGTATTCCTTGACCCCGGTACTGGTGTTGACCAGGTTGTTCAGGGCCACGGTGATCGGTTGCGCGTCGCCACTGGCGAACACCACGCCGAACAGGAAGTCGTTCCAGATCTGGGTGAACTGCCAGATCAGGCAGACCATGATGATCGGCACCGACATTGGCAGCAGGATCTTCCCGAAGATGGTGAAGAACCCCGCCCCATCCAGGCGCGCGGCCTTGACCAGGGCATCCGGCACGCTGACGTAATAGTTACGAAAGAACAGCGTGGTGAAGGCCAGGCCGTAGACCACATGCACCAGCACCAGGCCGGTGGTGGTGTTGGCCAGGCCGAACCGGCCAAGGGTGAACGAGGCCGGCAGCAGCACGGTCTGGAACGGCAGGAAGCAGCCGAACAGCAACAGGCCGAAGAACAGCTGCGAACCGCGAAAGCGCCACATCGACAGCACATAGCCGTTCAGCGCGCCGATCAGGGTAGAGATCAGCACCGCCGGCACGGTGATCTTCACCGAGTTCCAGAAATAGCCACCCACGGTGTCCCAGGCCTTGATCCAGCCGATGCCATCGACCACCTGGGGCCAGCTCAAAAGGTTGCCGGTACGGATGTCCTCGGGAGTCTTGAAGCTGGTGAGCAGCATCACCACCAGCGGCACCAGGTACACCGCCGCCGCCAGCAGCAGCGTGGCGTAGATGGCGATCCGGCTGAAATTCAGGCGCGGCCTGGCGAGCGAATCAGTCATGGCGCTTGCCTCGCAGTTCGGAATACAGGTACGGCACCAGGATGGTCAGCACCGCGCCCAGCATCAGCATGGCGCTGGCCGAACCGATGCCCATCTGGCCACGGCTGAAGGTGAAGGAGTACATGAACATCGCCGGTAGGTCGGAAGAGTAGCCAGGGCCGCCGGCGGTCATCGCCGCCACCAGGTCGAAACTCTTGATCGCGATGTGGGCCAGGATCATGAAGGCACTGAAGAACACCGGGCGCAGGCTCGGCAGGACGATCTTCAGGTAGATGGTCGGCAGGCTGGCGCCGTCCACCTGGGCCGCACGGATGATCGACTGGTCGACACCCCGCAGGCCGGCCAGGAACATTGCCATGACGAAACCCGAGGCCTGCCATACGGCGGCGATCACCAGGCAGTAGACCACGCGATCCTGGTCCACCAGCCAGTCCAGGCGAAAGCCTTCCCAGCCCCAGTCGCGCAGCATCTTGTCCAAGCCCAAGCCGGGATTGAGCAGCCATTTCCAGGCGGTGCCGGTGACGATCATCGACAGCGCCATGGGGTACAGGTAGACAGTGCGGATGAAGCCTTCGCGGCGGATGCGCTGGTCCAGCAGCACCGCCAGGAACACCCCCAGCACCAGGCTGATACCGATGAACAAGCCGCCGAACACGGCCAGGTTCTTGCTCGCCACCCACCAGCGGTCGTTGTCCATCAGCCGCAGGTATTGCTGCAAGCCGACCCACTTGTAGCTCGGCATGAAGCTGGAATTGGTGAAGGACAGAATGAAGGTCCAGATGATGTAGCCATAAAAGCCCACCAGCACGATCACCATGCTCGGCGCCAGCACCAACTTGGGCAACCAGCGCTGCAAGGCATCCAACGGCGAGGCTTTGCTGAAAACCGCCACAGAGCTCATCGAGATAATCCAGTGTGAAGGAGTGAGTATCCGTAGGAGTGAGGCTTGCCCGCGAATGGGCACCGACACTCAAGTCGATGCCCACCGATGCACCGCCTTCGCGGGCAAGCCTCGCTCCTACCAGGGAGAGCGTTTCGGGAATGGCCGCAGGCACGCCTGCGGCCCAGGCCTCACTGCGCGGCCTTGACCGCCGACGCCAGTTGCGCACTGGCCTTGGCCGGGTCCGCATCCTTGTCGTTCATGAAGTTGGTCACCACATCGAAGATCGCGCCCTGCACCGCCAGGGACGTGGCCATGTTGTGCGCCATGCTCGGCTGCAGCCCGCCGGTCTTCTCGTCCGCCAGGAAGTCCTTGGCGGCGGCCTGGGCGCAGGAGTCGAAACCTTCGGCGCCCATGTCGTTGAGCATGTCGGTACGCACCGGGATCGAGCCTTTGTTGATGCTGAAGACCTTCTGGAAATCCTTGCCCAGGGCAACCTTGGCCAGGTCCTGCTGGGCGGCGATATCGCCCTTGCGGTCGGCCTTGAGCTTGAATACCGCCAGGGAGTCGATGTTGTAGGTGAAGGCCTTGTCGGTGCCCGGGAACGGCACGCACTGGTAATCCTTGCCGGCGACCTTCTTGGCCGCGGTCCATTCGCTCTTGGCCCAGTCGCCCATCATCTGCATCCCGGCCTTGCCGTTGATCACGTCGGCGGCGGCGATGTTCCAGTCACGCCCGGCACGGTTGGGGTCCATGTAGCCGGAGAGCTTCTTCAACTCGGCGAAGGTCTTGGTCATCTCCGGGCCTGCCAGGGTCTTCTGGTCCAGGTCCACCAGGGCCTTCTTGTAGCCTTCGGCGCCCATCACCGAGAGCACCATGTCTTCGAATACGGTGCTGTCCTGCCAGGGCTGGCCACCGTGGGCCAGGGCGATGAAGCCGGCCGCCTTGAGCTTGTCACCGGCGGCATAGAATTCTTCGAGGGTGGTGGGCGCCTTGGCGATCCCGGCCTTCTTGAACACCTCGGGGTTGATCCACAGCCAGTTGACCCGGTGGATGTTCACCGGCACGGCCACGTAGTCCCCTTCGTACTTGACGGTATTGGCCACCTTGGGCGAGAGCAGGCCGTCCCAATTCTCGCTCTTGGCCACGTCCTTCAGGGTATCGGTGCTGAGCAGGCCGGTGCTGCCCCACTCCTGGATGTCCGGGCCCTTGATCTGCGCCACGCCCGGCGGGTTGCCGGCCACGGCGCGGCTCTTGAGCACGGTCATCGCGGTGGAACCGCCACCGCCGGCCACGGCGCCGTCCTTCCAGGTGAAACCGTCTTTCTCCACCTGGGCCTTGAGCACATCGACCGCAGCCTTTTCACCACCGGACGTCCACCAATGGACCACTTCCACGGAGCCTTTGGAGTCGGCGGCCAGGGCACTCAGGGGAAACAGGGAGGCAAGGGAAATGACAGTGGCGAGGCGAGAAATCGCATTCATCTGAAGTACCTTTCTTGTTGTTATGCATGCAAGTCTGGTGCTTGCGCTGCAAACGAGTCTAAACAGCCTAGTCCAGCGCCCGGGTAACGAAGCGATGGAGAAATGTCACTGCATGGTTACACAGAGCCCGTGGCAGGCACTTGGGCCAGGGCCGAGGCCATGCTCGGCGCCAGCGGCAGGCGCGGAATCAGCACGGCCTGCCAGGCGTGATAAAGGTCCGGCTTGCCGCCCCAGATTTCTGCCGCAGGGCGGTTGTCCAGGCCCAGTTCGTGGTGCCAGCTGCCGAACTCATGATCGATGAAATGCGCCTGGCAGAACTCCCAGAAAACCCGGTACCAGGTCTCGTAACACTCCTCTGCGGTGCGCCTGAGCAGGGCACTGGCGGCGGCGCTGGCTTCGGCGTGGGTCCAGTGCAGGCGCTGGCGCACCACCGGGCGGTTGTCCCAATCCAGGGTGTAGACGATCCCCGGGGCGCCATCCACGTTCCAGCCGTGACGGCAGTTGCTGTCGAACAGGCGCTGGGCATCCAGCACCAGCCAGCCAGGGGTCAGCATTCCGGCCTGGCCCCGCGCGGCTTCCAGGTGCAGCAACAGCCGCGCCCACTCGAATCCGTGGCCCGGCGTGGTGCCGAAGGGGCGAAAACCATCGGCGGGACACTCCCGGTTGTAATCGCGCAAGGGCTGCCAATCCAGGTCGAAGTGTTCGACCACCATGAAGTCGTTGGCCGCGGCATGGCCGTGGATCAAGCGCTCGGCGATGCGCAGGGCGCGGCTGAGCCAGCGCGGGTCCTGTGCGACATCGGCCAGGGCGAGAAAGGCCTCGGTGGCGTGCATGTTGCTGTTGGCCCCGCGATAGGCCTCCTGCTCGCTCCAGTCGCGGCTGAAGGACTCGATCATTGCGCCCTCCTGCTCGCTCCAGAAATGCTCCTCGATCACGCCAACCGCCTGCTCCAGCAAGGCCTCGGCCCCCGGGCGCCGGGCCACCACCGCGGAACTGGCGGCCAGGGCGACGAAGGCATGCAAGTAGGCAGCCTTGCCGCCATTGCCGTCGGCCTGCCCGGCCACCGCGAACCAGCCGCCGTGCTCGGCATCGCGCAGCGGACCCAAGAGTGCCGCGACACCGTGGTCCACCAGTTCGGCAAAGCCAGGCAGCCCCTGGATATGGGCCATGGCGAAGCTGTGGGTCATGCGCGCGGTATTCATGGTTTCGGCCCGGGCGCCAGCAGGCAGGCAGCCCCGGGCATCCAGGTTGCCGAAGCCCTCGGCAAGTCGTGAAGCCTTGGCGAAGTCCAGCAGCCGCAGGCCCTCGGCGGCCAGCCAGCTGTGGTGTGCGGGAGCGTTCAGCCAACTGCTGAACGGCAGGGAAAGAGGTTCCATGGACGACCTGTTGTTGTTCTTGTCGAAGGCTTGAGTCTAATCAAGCCAAGGTTCGCCCCAGGTAACGAAGGACACGGCAAATGTCACCAGGCCGTGACAAACCAGCGGACGCCGGTAGGAGCGAAGCTTGCTCGCGATGCACGATACCGCGCCGTGCCAGGCATGACGCTTGCCAGGCAAGCCCCGCTGCTACAGGAGGGTTGTTCAGTCCGCGAAACGCGGCAGGTACAAGGTCACCCGCAGGCCACCCTCGCGCAGGTTCTGCAGGCTGACTTCCCCGCCATGGCTATGGGCGATGTTGCGCGCGATGCCCAGGCCCAGGCCGTAGCCCTGCTGCTGGCCGGCCAGGCGAAAGTGTGGCTCGAAGACCTGCTCCAGCCGCTGCTGGGGCACGCCGGGGCCCTCGTCGTCCACGTGCAGGATGAAGGCGCTGGCGTCATCTTCGATATGCAGGTGGGCGTTCTGCCCATACTTCAGGGCGTTGTCGATCAAATTGCCCATGCAGCGCTTGAGCGCCAGGGGCTTGCCCGGGTAGCTGGCCAAAGCTCGTCCCTGCTGGGTCACCCGGCCATTGCCATTGGGCGCCAGATACGGTTCCACCAGGCAATCGAGCACCTGGTTGAGGTCGACCGGCTCAATGTTCTCGTGGATGTCGGTGTCCTTGACGCATTGCAGGGCGCCCTTGACCAGCAGCTCCAGCTCATCGAGGTCGCGGCCGAACTTGGCTTGCAGCTGTTCGTCCTCCAGCAGCTCCACCCGCAACCGCAGGCGGGTGATGGGGGTGCGCAAGTCGTGGGAGATGGCGCTGAACAGCTGGCTGCGCTCGGTCAGGTAGCGGCTGATGCGCTCGCGCATGCTGTTGAAGGCCCTCGCCACTTCCACCACCTCGCTGCCGCCGCCCGGCGCCACCGGCTGCACATCGGCGCCCAGGGACAACTCGCGGGCGGCCCGGGCCAGGCGCTTGAGGGGCCGACTCTGCCAGTGCACCAAGAGGCCGATGAACAGCAACAGGAAGCCGCTGGTCAGCAGGATGAACCACACCTGTTGCGCCGGCAGCCCCTGCTCTTCAAGGCTGGTGTAGGGCTCGGGCAGCAATGAAGCGATGTACAACCACTCGCCCGGGGCCATCTGGATCTGGGTCACCAGCACCGGCGGATTCACCGGTTCCAGGGTCAGGGCGTAGTGGGCCCAGGACCGTGGCAGCTCGTCGAGCTTCAGGCCGCCATTGAAGATCCGCAGGTCGTCGGGACGCACGAAGGTCACGGAGATGTCCGCATCGTTGCCCAGGGACTGGCGCAACACCTGCTCCACCGCCTGCAGTACCGCCTCCTTGCGCGGCGTGGCCGGCAACACCTGCATGTCCAGCGGCTTGTCGTTGAGGGTCACGACAAAACGCGTGCCGCCCATGCTGCGCAATTGGTCGAGTACCAGCGGCCGATAGGCCACCGGCAGCGAACGCAGGTAACTGACGCTGGCGGTCATCGAATGGGCCAGGCTGCGGGCGCTGGTCACCAGGCCCTCGAGCTGGGTGGCGCGCAACTGCGAGACCCAGATCACGCTGGACAGGGCCTGGGCCAGCAGCACCACCAACAGGGTCAGCAACAGCATCCGGCCCAACAGCGAACGCGGCATAGGCACCCGTTGCAGGCAGCCCTTGAGGGTTTCAGCGAGCACAGTCAGCTACCACATTGGCCGCCAACTGGTAGCCACTGCCGCGCACCGTGCGAATCAGCCGCGGGGGCTTTTCAGTATCCCGCAGGCGCTGGCGCAAGCGGCTGACCGCCATGTCGACGATGCGATCCAGGGGCATCAGGTCGCGGCCACGGGTGGCATTGCCGATGGTGTCGCGGTCGAGGATTTCCTGGGGATGATCGAGAAACAGCTTGAGCAGGGCGAAGTCGGCGCCGGAGAGGATCACTTCCTCGCCGTCATTGTGGAACAGGCGGTGGCTGATCACATCCAGGCGCCACTCGTCGAAGCACAGCACCTCGCCACCGGCCCGTTCCTGGGCGAATTGCGCGCGGCGCAACAAGGCCTTGATCCGTGCCTGCAACTCACGAGGGCTGAACGGCTTGCCCAGGTAGTCATCGGCCCCCAGCTCCAGGCCGATGACCCGGTCGGCTTCATCGGAGCTGGCGGTGAGCATGATGATCGGCACCTGGCCGCGCTTGGGGTGCTGGCGAATCCAGCGACACAGGCTGAAGCCGTCCTCATCGGGCAGCATCACGTCGAGGATCACCAGATCACAGGGGGCCTCGCTCAGGGCCTGGCGAAAGCCCGCGCCATCGGCGGTGCTGCGCACCTGGAAGCCACAGCGACTGAGGTAGGTCTCCAGCAGCTCGCGGATTTCCTGATCGTCGTCGACCAACAAGATCGACCTACTGACTGAACTCACCCATGCCGTCCTTTGTTGTTGTCATGAATGGGGGGCGATTATGCCTGTTCCAGGGCCACCCCGGCGCCGGTCAGTCCGGAATAGGGCGCGGTCACCAGCCACACCGGGATGCCCTTGAAGTAGTCGCTCATGCAGCCCTTGTCGGCAAAGCTCTTGGCGAAGCCGCTCTGGATGAAAAAGTCGGCAAAACGCGGGATCACCCCGCCGACGATGTACACCCCGCCCCGGCCACCGGTGGTCAGCACATTGTTGCCCGCCACCCGGCCCAGCCAGCAACTGAACTGCTCCAGCACCTCGCGGGCGATGGGGTCGCCGGCCAACCCCGCAGCGGTGATCGCCTCGGGGGTATCCAGCCGCGGCTCGTGGCCGTCCACTGCGCAGATGGCCCGGTAGACCCGGGGCAGGCCGCCACCGCTGAGGGCGGTTTCGGCGCTGACATGGCCGATCTCGTTATGAATGTGTTGCCAGAGCTGGGTTTCCCGGGGACTGCTCAAGGGCAGGTCGACATGCCCGCCCTCACCCGGCAGGGCCATGTAGCGGCCATCACCGAAGTTCAGCAGGGTACCCACCCCCAGGCCGGTGCCCGGGCCGATCACCACCGCCGGACGCAACGGCTCGGCAACGCCCTCGCAGACCACACGGAACTCATCCGGCTGCAGGCGAGTCATGCCCAGGGCCATGGCCGAAAAATCGTTGACCAGCAGCAGGCGTTCGACCTGCAGCGCCTGGCAGAACGCCTGGCGGTTGAGGTGCCAGTGATTGTTGGTGAAGCGGAACTCGTCGCCACTGACCGGCCCGGCCACCGAGAGGCACACCGAGCCCACCGCGCCCAGGGCCAGGCCCTGCTCCTTCAGGTAGGCCTTGATGGCATCTTCCGGACAGCTGTAGTCCGCCGTCGCATGGACCTGGATCGCGTCCAGCTGTTGGTCTTTCCACAACGCGAACCGAGCGTTGGTGCCGCCGATGTCGCCGACCAGGGCCAGTTTCAATTCAGTGTCTCCAGGGCAGAAGTGAAGGCGCTGGCGCCCTGCTCTGCCGAGCTGAAGGCCATGCGCATGAAGGCGAAGAGTTCGCGGCCGGTGCCGACGTTGTTGCCCAAGAGGCCCTTGGCCGGCTCGCGGGCGGCGAACTGTTCGGCGTCCACCTTAAGCTCCAGGGTGCCCTTGACGCCATCCACGCGAATGATGTCGCCATCCCGCACTCGGGCCAGCGCCCCGCCGACATGGGCTTCGGGGCTGACATGAATGGCCGCCGGGATCTTGCCCGAGGCGCCAGACATGCGCCCGTCGGTGACCAGGGCCACCTTGAAGCCGCGGTCCTGCAGCACACCCAGGAAAGGGGTCATCTTGTGCAGCTCGGGCATGCCGTTGGAACGCGGCCCCTGGAAGCGCATCACCGCCACGAAGTCTTTCTCCAGTTGGCCGGCCTTGAAAGCATCGGCCAGGTCCTGCTGGTCCTGGAACACCATGGCCGGAGCCTCGACGACCTGGTGCTCGGGAGCCACGGCGGAGACCTTCATCACCCCGCGCCCCAGGTTGCCTTCCATGACCCGCAGCCCGCCTTCCGGCGAGAAGGCCCGGGCCACCGGGCGCAGGATGCTTTCATCGAGGCTTTCGATCGGGCCATCGCGCCATACCAGCTTGCCGTTATCGAGGAACGGCTCCTGGATATAGCGGCTCAGGCCCGGGCCGGCCACGGTGTTGACGTCTTCGTGGAGCAGCCCGGCCTCCAGCAGTTCGCGGATCAGGAACGACATGCCGCCGGCGGCCTGGAAGTGGTTGATGTCGGCCTTGCCGTTGGGATAGACGTGGGACAGGGTCGGCACCACCTCGGAGAGGTCGGCCATGTCCTGCCAGGTCAGCTGGATGCCCGCAGCCTGGGCGATGGCCGGCATGTGCAGGGTGTGGTTGGTGGAGCCGCCAGTGGCGTGCAAGGCAACGATGGAGTTGACCAGGCAACGCTCGTCGACGATTTCACCAATGGGCGTGAAGTGGCCGCTCTGGCGGGTCAGGCGGGTGACCTGTTGCGCCGCCTCATGGGTCAGGGCGTCGCGCAACGGCGTGTTGGGGTTGACGAAGGACGCGCCGGGCAAGTGCAGGCCCATGACCTCCATCAGCAACTGGTTGGTGTTGGCGGTGCCATAGAAGGTGCAGGTGCCCGGGCTGTGGTAGGACTTCATCTCCGATTCCAGCAGCTCTTCGCGACTGGCCTTGCCTTCGGCATAGCGCTGGCGCACGTCGGCTTTCTGTTTGTTGGAGATCCCCGAGACCATGGGGCCGCCCGGGACGAAAATCATTGGCAGGTGGCCGAAGCGCAGGGCTCCCATCATCAGGCCCGGGACGATCTTGTCGCAGATACCGAGCATCAGGGCGGCATCGAACATGTTGTGCGACAGCGCTACCGCCGTGGACAACGCAATGACCTCGCGGCTCGGCAGGCTCAGCTCCATCCCCGCCTCGCCCTGGGTCACGCCATCGCACATGGCTGGGGTGCCGCCGGCGAACTGGCCCACCGAACCGATCTCGCGCAGGGCCTTCTTGATCAACTCGGGGAAATGCTCGTAGGGCTGGTGCGCCGACAACATGTCGTTATATGACGAAACAATCGCCACGTTGGCCGCGTTCATCATCCGCAGGCTGTGCTTGTCTTCGGCGCCACAACCGGCCACCCCATGGGCGAAGTTCGCGCATTGCAGCTTGCCGCGCTGCGGGCCGTCGCTGGCCGCACCGCGAATCAGGGCGAGATAGGCCTGGCGAGTGGCGCGACTACGGGCGATGAGCCGTTCGGTGACCTCAAGAACGCGGGGATGCATGTGTAGAACTCCAGGCTAACGGATGTGGCGACCTGTTTGTCTATGCTGGTCCAAAGCCCCGCCACTGGGGGACAGTGGAGGAAATTCCTGACCATTCGGACCAGTTGATTCAGGTCACTCGTTGTAGATAAAACAAAATACTGCCACTAAAAAGGCTTGTTTTCTATTTCTATGCGAATAATCTTGTAATTCCAACAACAAATCCTACGACAGGCGCTTACCCATGACTCTTCGAATCGCAATCAATGGTTTTGGCCGCATCGGCCGCAACGTCCTGCGCGCACTCTATACCCAAGGCTATCGCCAGGACTTGCAGGTCGTCGCCATCAACGATCTCGGAGACAGCGCTATCAATGCCCACCTGCTCAAGCACGATACTGTCCACGGTCTGTTCGACGCCGATATCCAGCATGATCAGGAAAGCCTGACCGTCAACGGCGACCGCATCGCGGTCAGTGCCATCCGCAATCCGGCCGAGCTGCCCTGGGCCGCAGAGAAGATCGACGTGGTGTTCGAATGCACCGGGCTGTTCACCGACCGCGCCAAGGCCGCCGCCCATCTTACGGCCGGCGCGCGCAAAGTGATCATCTCGGCTCCGGCCAAGGGCGCCGATGCCACCGTGGTCTACGGGGTCAACCACGACATCCTGCGCCAATCGCACCAGATCATCTCCAACGCCTCCTGCACCACCAACTGCCTGGCCCCGGTGGCCCAGGTGCTGCACCGCGAGCTGGGGATCGAAAACGGCCTGATGACCACCATCCACGCCTACACCAACGACCAGAACCTCACCGACGTCTATCACACCGACCCCTACCGCGCCCGCTCCGGCACCCAGAACATGATCCCGAGCAAGACCGGCGCAGCCGAGGCCGTGGGCCTGGTACTGCCGGAGCTGGCCGGCAAGCTGACCGGCATGGCGGTACGGGTACCAGTGATCAACGTCTCCCTGGTGGACCTGACCGTGACCCTCAAGCGCGACACCAGCGCCGAGGAAGTCAACGCCCTGCTCAAGAGCGCCAGCCAACACTCGAAGATCCTCGGCTACAACACCCTGCCGCTGGTCTCCAGCGACTTCAACCACAACCCGCTGTCGTCGATCTTCGACGCCAACCACACCAAGGTCAGTGGCGGCCGCCTGCTCAAGGTCCTGGCTTGGTACGACAACGAGTGGGGGTTCTCCAACCGCATGCTGGATAACTGCCTGGCCCTGTGCAACGCCGAATGAATGGCTGACCTGCGGGAATCGCCCCGGGTTCCCGCCACAGCACGACTCACTGCCAGGCCAGACAATCCAAACAAGGCTTGACCACGGACGTAGATGACAATCATTATCATCTGCTAAAAAATGGATCAGGCCTTGCTGTGAGTCAATCGCACTTCAACCACGTCTTCCTCACTCAACGAACGTCCCTGCTACGCACGCTGGAGCGGATGGTCAACAACCACAGCACCGCCGAAGACCTGCTGCAGGAAACTTACCTGCGCGTGACCCGGGCGCTTGCCGAGCGCACCATCACGCACCTGGAACCGTTCGTGTTCCAGACAGCCCGCAACCTGGCGCTCGACCACCTGCGCGCCCGGCGTATCCAGGACCGGACCCTGCTCGAGGACGTACCGGCCCAGGTGCTGGAAAGCGTTGCCGCGCCAGTCAGCAGCGCCGAGGACGCCGCCCACGCCGAACAGTTGTTGGAACGCCTGAACCTCAGCCTGGGTCAACTCAGTGCCCGCCAGCAGCGAATCTTCATCCTCAGCCGCCTACACGGTCACAGCTATCAGGAAATCGCCGACGAACTGGGGGTATCCCTGAGTACGGTACAAAAGGAACTGAAGCTGATCATGGCCATCTGCATTGGTGTCGCCGAGCGCCTGGACGGCGAGTGAACAGCAACTGCCAGGCAGAATGACTGCGTCAGCCCCCTGGCCTTTGCTACCCTTGGCCGGCTTTCGCTCTCTATTGAAAAAACAGCTGTGCACAGACACAGCCGAGGAACACCCGTGACGGATTCTCACCGTGCCGAGCCGCCCACTCCCTCCGGCTCGACCCCAAGCACCCTGGCCATGGATCAGGCCCTGGACTGGCTGATCGAGCTGGAACAGCCAAGCCCGGAACAAGTGCGTCAGTTCCAGCAATGGCTCAGCGCGTCGCCGCTCAACCCCCAGGCCTTCGCCAAGGCCCAAGCCATCTGGAACGGCCCGCAGGTGGCCCAGTGCGCCCTGGCCCTGGCCGCTCCTGCGAAAGTCTCGTTCCTGTCCCGTCTCAAGCCCCACTGGAAACCCCTGGCCAGCGCAGCTGTGCTGGTGCTGGGACTGTTCAGCTTCAGCAACCTGCCCCTGCGCCTGCAAGCCGACCACCTGACCCTGGTGGGCGAGCGCCAGCGCCTGCAACTCGAGGATGGCTCCCAAGTACTGCTCAATACCAATTCGGCGTTCTCCAGCGATATCGACGAGCACCGGCGCACCGCGCGGTTGTACCAGGGCGAGGCGTTCTTCGAGATCCCGGGCAATCGCGGACTGCCCCTGGAGCTGGACGCCGGCCCGGTGCGTGCCAGCGTGCGCGATACCGCTTTTGCCGTGCGTTACCTGGATGGTATCGCCCAGGTCCAGGTACAACGCGGGGATCTCGACCTGCGGGCGACCCATGCCGACCAGCGCCTGCGCCTGAGCGCTGGCGAAAGCGTACGTGTCGGCCCCGAGGGCTTCGACCGGCCGGCCAAACTCGATGCCAGCAAGGACCTGGCCTGGGTCGAAGGTCGCCTGGTGTTCGAGAATTGTCCCTTGAGCCAGGTCCTGGCGGAGCTGCGTCGCTACTATCCCGGCTGGATCGTCAACAACAACGACAAACTGGCGAATGTCGCCGTCACTGGTAACTATCGCCTCGACCAGCCCCTGGATGTGGTCCGCTCCCTGGCCCACATCACCTCGGCGCGGCTGTCGGAGCTACCGGCGCTAGTCATTCTCAATTGAGAACAATTATTTTTACGCGACAACCCCGGGTCGTACGTCTCGTTATAGCCAATGCAATTGATTCGCATTTTTGCGTGTGAATCTGCACCTATAAAAGATTCGTGCGACCCGGAGCGCTTTCGATGTCTTCTCGTCCCAACTACCGATCCCCTGTTCCCAACTCCCGCCTGCAACATTGCACCTTGTCGCTGCTCACCGCAGCGATCCTGCTGGCCGGCACCCATGCTGCGCCCGTTGTGGCCGCGCAAACCTCGGGCAGTTCCAGCCAGCGCATGGGCAACTACAACTTCGCCATTGCCCAGCAGCCCCTGGTATCGGCGCTCAATGCCTTCAGCACAGTGACGGGCTGGCAGGTTGGCCTGCCCGCCGAGTTGGGCACAGGCGTCAACTCCCCGGGCGTCCGTGGCTCACTGCCACCGGAGAAGGCCCTGGATCGGCTGCTGGCCGGCACCAACCTGAGCTATCGCAAGCTGGGCAACAACAACATCGTCCTGGAGAAGCGCAGCAATCCGAATACGGTGAACTTGCAGCAAGTGACCATCAGCGCCACCCGCCAGGAACAGGACATCAATTCGGTACCCAGCACCGTGAGCGTGCACACCCGGGAAGAGCTCGACCGGCAGAACGTCACCAATATCAAGGACCTGGTGCGCTACGAACCCGGCGTGTCGGTAGGTGGCGCCGGCCAGCGTGCCGGCATCAGCGGCTACAACATCCGTGGCATCGACAGCGACCGGATCCTGACCCAGGTCGATGGCGTCGAGGTTCCAGGGCACTTCTTCAGCGGCCCCTATGCCAAGACCAACCGCAATTACGTCGACCCGGAAATCGTCAAGCGCGTGGAAATCCTCCGTGGCCCGGCCTCGGTGCTGTATGGCAGCAACGCCATCGGCGGTGCCGTCAGCTACTACACCCTGGACCCCGACGACATCATCAAGCCCGGCCAGGATGTCGGTGCCCGCCTGAAGACCGGCTACAGCTCGGCCGACGAAAGCTGGTTGAAGTCCGGTACCTTCGCCGGCCGCATCGGCGAGTTCGACGGCTTGCTGCACCTGAGTCGACGCGATGGCCACGAAACCGAATCCTACGGCAGCAACAACGGCACCGGCCTGGGTCGCACCGCCGCTAACCCGGAGGATGTACGCACCACCAACGTATTGGCCAAGCTGGGCTGGAACTATGCGGACGACGCCCGCCTGGGCCTGACCTACGAAAAATACAAGGACGACCGCGACACCAACCAGAAAAGCGCTGTAGGCGGCCTGTTCATCAACGGCGTCGGGCAAAACTGGTACCGCTCGCGCACTGGTAACGACACCATCACCCGGGAACGCTTCGGCCTGGAAAACAGCTTCGCCCTGGAATCCCCCGTGGCAGACCGGATCAAGTGGAGCCTGAACTACCAGATCGCCAAGACCGACCAGACCACCAGCGAGCGCTATAACCCGGTCTCGATATACACCCCGGTGGCCCGTGACGTGCTGCGCGAGCGCAAGACCCTGTACGAGGAAAAGCAATGGGTATTCGACGCTCAGCTGGAAAAGGCCTTCGCCCTGGGTGAGACCGACCACCAGCTGACCTACGGCACCACTCTCAAGCAGCAGAAGGTTACCGGCTCGCGCTTTGGCACCGCCACTTGCCTGAAGGTCGGCGCGGGTTGTACCGCCATCGGCGCCCCTAGCCCGACCGCCAGCGACAGCGTGAAGAAATCCAGTGACTTCCCGGACCCGACCATCAATAGCTACGCCTTGTTCGCCCAGGACCAGATCAGCTGGAACGCCTGGACCTTCACCCCGGGCCTGCGCTACGACTACATCCAGCTCAAGCCGCACGTGACCCAGGAGTTCCTCAATACCGTCAACCCGAACGGCGCCTTCCCGGTCAGCGACGAGAAGAAGACCTGGCACCGGGTCTCACCAAAATTCGGCCTGACCTATGCCTTCGACCAGCACTACACCGCCTATGGCCAATACGCCGAGGGCTTCCGCACACCGTCGGCCAAGGCGCTCTACGGTCGCTTCGAGAACATCGCCGGTGGCTACGTCGTCGAGCCCAACTCCAACCTCAAGCCAGAGACCAGCAAAGGCATCGAGACCGGTCTGCGGGGCAGCTTCGACGCCGGTTCCTTCGACGTGTCGGTGTTCTACAACCAATACCGCGACTTCATCAACGAAGATGCGATCACTGCCGGTGCGCTGCAAGCCGTCATCCAGAGCAACAACATCAAGCGCGCCACCATCAAGGGCGCCGAAGCCAAGGGCCGCTTGAACCTGGATGCCTTCGGCGCGCCCCAGGGCCTGTACACCATGGCCTCGGTGGCCTATGCCCACGGTCGCAACAATGACAACGGCGAGCCGATCAACAGCGTCAATCCGCTCAAGGGCGTGTTCGGCCTGGGCTACGACCAGGATGACTACGGCGCGTTGCTGAGCTGGACCCTGGTCAAGCGCAAGGACCGGGTCGACGACAGCACCTTCAAGGCTCCGGACGGACGCCTGACCAGCAGTCAGTTCAAGACGCCCGGCTTCGGCATCCTCGACCTCACCGGCTTCTACAAGGTCACCAACGACCTGACCGTCAATGCCGGCCTGTACAACCTGACCGACAAGAAATACTGGAACTGGGACGACGTACGCGGCTACGACAGCGTCGGTGAAGCCGGACAGACGGCCCCGGCCAACCTCGACCGCCTGACCATGCCGGGCCGTAATTTCTCGGTCAACCTGGTCTGGGATATCTGACCCTGCCCCCTCACTGCTCTTTTTCATTCAGGGCAGTGAGGATTTTTTACTGTGTCGCGTCTTCTTGTTCGTCTAGTCACTAAGTGCCTCTCATTCTCAAGGACATCGGTATGACCGCCCAGGCTTGCGCCCAACCTCACCACCTGCGTTCCCAGCGCCTGAACCAGATCACCCACGAGCCGCATTCCAAGCTCGATGCCCTGGTCAAGGCCCACGCACCTTTTGAAACCCAGGGTGCCTTCGCCCGCTTCGTGGTAGCCCAGTACCTGTTCCAGTCGGAGCTGGTGGAGCTGTACAACGATCCCGAGCTGATCGCGATCGTCCCGGACCTGGCCGAGCGTTGCCGCGCCGAAGCGGCCAAGGCCGACCTCGCCGACCTGGACACCGAAGTACCGGCCCCGGTAGCCGGCGCCGTGCGCAACCCGAGCAAGGCCGAGGCCCTGGGCTGGATCTTCGTGTCCGAGGGTTCCAAGCTTGGCGCAGCGTTCCTGATCAAGCGCGCCGTGGGCCTGGGCCTGAGCGAGACCTTCGGTGCCCGTCACCTGGGCGAACCGGCCGGCGGGCGTGCCGAGGGCTGGAAAACCTTCACCCGCATCCTCGACGGCCTGCAGTTCAGCGCCGAAGAAGAAGCGGCAGCGGAAAAGGGCGCCCTGGATGCCTTCAACCGCTTCACCGTACTGCTGGAACAGGCTTACTCCAGCGCGGCACAGCCGGCCTGATCCGATAGTTGCAGGCAGGGCGCCATGGAGTGTCCCTGCCCGCCACGGTATTCTGTCGGCCTGCCCGCCTTGCGGATTGAGCCGTACGACGCGTTACCTCATCATCGACGCCATGACCCCCACTCGCCCCTCGCCCTCGAAAATCTCCCGCCTGCTGTTCGGCGCGCTGGCCTATGTCAGCCTGGCCATCGGCCTGATCGCCATCGTAGTGCCGGGCCTGCCGACCACCGAATTCATCCTCCTGGCCGCCTGGGCCGCCACCAAGAGCTCGCCAAGGCTCAGCGCCTGGATGGAGAACCACCGCCTGTTCGGGCCGATCCTGAGCAACTGGCGCAACGGCCGGATCGTCAGCCGCAAGGCCAAGGTCAGCGCCACCGTCAGCATGCTGCTGTGCGCCGGGCTGATGCTGACCCTGCTCAACCATCACTGGACCCTGTATGCCGCCATCGCCGGCATGACCCTGGGCAACCTGTGGATCTGGTCGCGCCCCGAGAGCCTGCCACAGGCCTCCTGAATCCAGCTCCGTGGCAGCTATGCCCTCGGCAGTGGGGCCATATATGTCAAGGAGATGACCGTTCGTCGGCAACACCTCACGCAAAGGCCGTCCGAGCCGATGTTGCGGGCATAGCGCTGAAATGGACTTGGCGAGCGGAATCATCCGACTCCGTGCTATCCATCCGTCCTTTCGCGAGATCGCCCCATGTTCGACTCTCTCTCCATTCGCCTGAAGATCGTGCTGCTGTCCGGCCTGTGCCTGCTAGGCGTGGTGGCCTTGATCGTCAGCATGAACCTGTACCAGAGCCGGCAGAACAACCAGTTGGTCAATACCTCCAGCACACGGATGCTGACCGCTGGAGTCGAGGACCTGCTGCAAGCCAAGGCGACCGACCAGGCCGTTCGGGTCCAGAAAACCTTCGGTGAAAGCCAGGTGGCGCTCAACGCCCTGACCGATCAGGTCCGCGACTTGCGCCAGATGGCCAGCAAGCGTGGCCTGGAGGCCTCGGTACTGCGCGAGGAACTCAACCACAGCCTCAAGACCGCCTTCGAACGCAATCCCAAGGTACTGGGCATCTGGCTGGCCTATGAACCCAACGCCCTGGATGGCAAGGACAGTGAGTTCGCCAACGATACGGCTCGCTCGTCCAACGAGCGCGGGCGCTTCGCCACCTACTGGAGTCGTTCCGGTGGCCAGGGGCTCAACACCGTGATGGCCGAGGAGGACCTGACCAAGACCACCCTCAACCTCAGCGGTACTCCCTACAACATCTGGTACACCTGCCCTCGCGACAACCGCCGCACCTGCCTGCTCGATCCTTATGCCGACACCATTGGCGAGGACAAGAAACAGGTGCTGATGACCACCATCTCCCAGCCCCTGCTGGTGGATGGCAAGGTGATCGGGGTCATGGGCATCGATATCGCCCTGGACTCCCTGCAAGCCGCCGCCGGTGAGGCCCAGCGCTTCCTGTTCGATGGCGCCGGGCACATGATGATCGTCGCCGGCAGTGGCTTGCTGGCGGCTGTCGGCGCCGACGCCAGCCAGGTCGGCAAGAACGTCAACGACGCCTTCGCAGCCCAGGGCAAGGACATTCTCGCGACAGTCACCGGCAACCAGGCCAAGACCCTGCAACAGGGCGAGCTGATTCGCGCGGTCTACCCTTTCAGCCCCATCGCCGATGCCAAGCCCTGGGGCGTGACCATCGACCTACCACAACAGGTGCTGCTGGCCGACTCGGTAAAACTGCAAGCCCTGCTGGATGAAGCCCAGACCAGCGGCATGGTCAAGACCGTGCTGGTGGCCATCGGTGCCGGCCTGCTGGGCCTGGCCCTGATCTGGCTCAGCGCCTCGGGCGTGACCCGGCCGATCAACGGCGTGGCCCAGATGCTCAAGGCCATCGCCAGCGGCGACGGCGACCTGACCCAGCGCCTGGACTACAGCAAGAAGGACGAACTGGGCGAGCTGGTGGGCTGGTTCAACCGCTTCCTCGACAAGCTGCAGCCGACCATCGCCCAGATCAAGCAGAGCATCACCGAGGCCCGCGGCACCGCCGACCAGTCCTCGGAGATCGCCCGCCAGACCAGCGAAGGCATGCAGGTGCAGTTCCGCGAGATCGACCAGGTGGCCACCGCCTCCAACGAAATGAGCGCCACGGCCCACGAAGTCGCCAGCAGCGCGGCCAATGCCGCCCAGGCCGCCCGCGGCGCCGACCAGTCGGCCAAGGAAGGCATGACCATCATCGAGCGCAGCACCCGCGACATCAGCCTGCTGGCCGACGAAGTGAGCAAGGCCGTGGGCGAAGTCGAAGCCCTGGCGGTGAGCAGCGAGCAGATCGGTTCGGTACTGGAGGTGATCCGCAGCATCGCCGAACAGACCAACCTGCTGGCCCTCAATGCCGCCATCGAAGCCGCCCGGGCCGGTGAAAGCGGTCGTGGTTTCGCGGTGGTCGCCGATGAAGTGCGCAACCTGGCCAAGCGCACCCAGGACTCGGTGGAAGAGATCCGTGTGGTGATCGAACGCATCCAGAGCGGCACCCGCGAGGTGGTGACCACCATGCATGCCAGCCAGGATCAGGCGCAGAGCAATGCCGGGCAGATCCAGCAAGCGGTCCTGGCCCTGGGCAAGATCAGCGACGCGGTGACGGTGATCAGCGACATGAACCTGCAGATCGCCAGCGCCGCCGAAGAACAGAGCGCCGTGGCCGAAGAGGTCAACCGCAATGTCTCGGCAATCCGTAGCGTCACCGAGACCCTTACCGAACAGGCCAGCGAATCGGCCCAGGTCAGCAGCCAGCTCAATGCCCTGGCGACCCAGCAGATGAAACTGATGGACCAGTTCCGCGTCTGAGTCCGGCCCTTGTGACGCGGCAACCCGCGTCACAAGACCCGCGCCTGCGCCTCGACAGGCCATGGGATTTCAGGGTGCAATGCCCTCCTCTTGTCGAGAGGAGCTGTCCATGCACCCGCTACTGACATCCATTCAAGCCGCCCTGCACCTGCCACCGTCCGAGCTCCACGAACAGGGCGAAGGCGCCCTGCCCTCGGCCTTTGCCGTCAGCGACCTGGCCAGCGCCAGCATCGGTGCCGCCGGGCAGGCACTCGCCGAACTCTTGTATCACCACACCGGCCGGCGCCCTACGGTCAGTGTCGACCGGCGCCTGGCCTCGTTCTGGTTCGCCAGCTCGCTGCGTCCTCAGGGCTGGAGCCCGCCCGCACTCTGGGACCCGATTGCCGGCGACTACGCCACCTGCGACGGCTGGATTCGCCTGCACACCAATGCCCCTCACCATCGGGCCGTAGCCGAACAGGTCCTGGGCCCCGCCAGCGAGCGTTCGGCCATGGCGGCCAGGGTGGCAAGCTGGAAAGCCCACGAGCTGGAACAGGCCATCGTCGAGCACGGTGGCTGCGCGGCGCAGATGCGTAGTTGGCAGCAGTGGCAGGTCCACCCCCAGGGCCAGGCGGTCAACAGCGAGCCCCTGGTGCATTGGTTGCCCGGCCACGAACCTCGGAAAAAGTCCTGGAGCCGGTCCAGCGAGCGACCGCTGGCCGGGCTCAAGGTGCTGGACCTGACCCGGGTCCTGGCCGGTCCCGTGGCCAGCCGCCTGCTGGCCGGGCTCGGCGCCGACGTGCTGCGCATCGATCCGCCCTGGTGGAACGAACCGGCAGTGGAACCGGAAATGACCCTGGGCAAGCGCTGCGCCCGCCTGGACCTGCACGTTCTTGAAGACCGCGCCCTCTTCGAAAGCCTGCTGGCCCAGGCCGACCTGCTGCTGCACGGCTACCGCGGCGACGCCCTGGACGGCCTGGGCTATGACAGTGAACAGCGCCAGCGCCTGTCCCCTGGGCTGATCGAGGTGAGCCTCAACGCCTACGGTTGGAGCGGACCCTGGCGTAACCGCCGGGGGTTCGACAGCCTGGTGCAGATGAGCTGCGGCATCGCCGAGGCCGGCATGGCCTGGAAAGCAGCGGAACAACCCACGCCCCTACCGGTGCAGGCCCTGGATCACGCCACCGGCTACCTGATGGCAGCCAGCGCCCTGCGCGCCCTGGACCCGTCCTGGCAGCAGGGCGGGCAAGCCCGTTTGTCCCTGGCCCGCACGGCCAGGTTGCTGATCGATCATTCCAGCCAGGGACAGGCCAGCACCGGACTGCGGCCCGAGGGGCCGGAGGATCAAGGGCTGGTGCAGGAGCAGACGGCCTGGGGACCGGCTCATCGCCTTCAGGTGCCCCTGAACATCAGCGGCACGCCGCTACAGTGGGACTGCCCGGCAGGCCCCTTGGGCGCTCATCGGGCCAGGTGGTGGTAGCGGCCTCGTGACTCAGCCGCCAGCCGCCCACAGGTGCTGCGCGGCATAGCCGCGCCACGGCCGCCAGGCTTCGGCGCGGGCCAACAGCTGGCGCGCATTCGGCCGCTGGCCCTGCAATGTCGCCATGGCATTGAGCAACCCGACGTCTGCCGCCGGAAAGGCATCCATCTCGCGCATGTGCCGCAGGGCGATGTAGTGCGCCGTCCAGTCACCGATTCCAGACAGTTGCAACAGCCCCTGGACACCTTGCTGCAGGCTGCCCTTGGGCTCCAGCAGCAACGGGTCGTCCAGCAGCGCCTGGGCCACCCCGGACAGGGTCCGAGCACGACTGCGGGGCATCCCCAGCGCGGCCAGGTCTGCCGAGGCCAGGGCCGTGGGCGTGGCAAACACATGGCTCAGCCCTGGCCACAGGGGATCGCCACAGGCCAAGGGGCGGCCGTGCAACGCCACCAGCCGCCCTGCCAGGTCGATAGCGCCCTGTACGGTAATCTGCTGGCCCAGCACGGCGCGGATCGCCAGTTCGAAACCATCCCAGGCTCCCGGGACCCGCAATCCGGGACGGCTGCGTAGTAACGGCTGCAGCAACTCGTCCCCAGCCAGTTCACGAGCGATTCGCTGCAAGTCGGCGTCCAGGTCGAACTGGCGGCGCACACGCATCACCACCTGCCCGATCAGCTGCGGCGACAAGTCCTGGCCGGCCGACTGGAAACGCACATCCAGTTGCTCCCCTGGCCCCGGGCGTACGCTCAAGGTGCCGGACTGTCCGTCGAGTTCGAAACTCCGGGCGTAGGCCTCGCCCTGCACCACCTCCAGGCCAGCGATGGCGCGCCGCGCCAGAAAGCCCAGCATCGCCTGCCAGTCGTAGGGCCCGGCATAGGGCAGCAGCAGTCGCAGCTCATTCATAACGCCAGCAAACCACTGTAGAGGCCGTAGGCCGCCAGCAACGCGCCGACGATCACGGCACTGAAGATCAGCTTCTCCGGCAGGGTGAACAACGGCTCGCCCTGCTCATGCTTGGCCTTGGCAAACAGGATCACTCCTGGGGCATAGAGCAGGGCCGAGAGCAGCAGGTACTTGACCCCTCCGGCGTACAGCAACCAGATGGCGTAGCTCAGGGCAATGCTGGCGATAAGCAGGTCCTTCATCCGCTGCCCGGTGGCTTGCTCGTAGGTTTCACCACGGCCACTGAGCAACACCGCATAGGCGGCGGACCACAGATAGGGCACCAGGATCATCGACGAAGCCAGGTAGATCAGCTTGGTGTAGGTGCCGGCGGAGACCAGGGTGATCAACAGGAACACCTGGATCATCACGTTGGTCAGCCACAGGGCGTTGACCGGTACATGGTTGGCGTTTTCCTTGCGCAAGAACGCCGGCATGGTCCGGTCGCTCGCGGTGGCGTGGAGGATCTCCGCGCACAACAGGGCCCAGGACAACAGGGCCCCCAGCAGCGATACCGCCAGGCCGATGCTGATCAGCAAGGCGCCCCAGGGCCCGACAATGTGCTCCAGTACCGCCGCCAGGGACGGGTTCTGCAACCTGGCCAGCTCCGGCTGGCTCATGATCCCCAGCGACAGCACGTTGACCAGCACCAACAGCGCCAGCACGCCGAGGAAACCTATCACCGTGGCCCGCCCGACATCCTCGCGCTTCTGCGCCCGCGCCGAGTACACGCTGGCCCCCTCGATGCCGATGAAGACGAAGACCGTGACCAGCATCATGTTGCGCACCTGGTCCAGCACCCCGCCGAAATTCGGGTTGCTGTGCCCCCAGATATCGCGGGTGAAGATCTCCGCCTTGAAGGCCACCGCAGCGATCACGATGAACATCACCAAAGGCACGATCTTGGCCACCGTGGTCAGCTGGTTGATGAACGTGGCTTCCTTGATCCCGCGCAGTACCAGAAAGTGCACGGCCCACAGCAGCAGCGAGGCACAACCGATGGCCACCGGGGTATTGCCCTGGCCGAACACCGGGAAGAAATAGCCCAGGGTGCTGAACAGCAGGACGAAGTAGCCGACGTTGCCCAGCCAGGCGCTGATCCAGTAGCCCCAGGCCGAAGAAAAACCCATGTAGTCGCCAAAGCCGGCCTTGGCATAGGCGTAGACCCCGGAATCCAGTTCAGGCTTGCGATTGGCCAGGGTCTGGAACACGAAGGCCAGGGTCAGCATGCCGACCGCGGTAATCGCCCAGCCGATCAGGACCGCCCCGGCGTCGGCCCGGGCCGCCATGTTCTGCGGCAAGGAAAAGATCCCCCCGCCAATCATGG
>MCNG01000002.1_pt1 | contig 129704 bp, 118 predicted proteins | sample 778231 | NCBI WGS metagenome assembly MCNG01 (sample SAMN04296815, study PRJNA304217) | bioreactor metagenome | isolation source: sea sediment enriched with benzalkonium chloride | place: Turkey: polluted region of the Marmara Sea
CCGCAGGTCGCTGGTTCGAGCCCAGCTCGGGGAGCCAAAGAATGCAGTACTGAAGGGCCCGCAACTTGTTGCGGGCCTTTTGCATTGGAACGCGGCGCACGCGGCCTGTTTGCCGAGGCGTGCGCGGCGTACGATGATGCGCATTCCCTCGTCACGACTTCGCCTGTCCCTATGCGTTCCGCGCGATCCCTGCCTGCCCTGGTTTCCCTGCGCGCCTTTGAAGCGGCCGCGCGGCGCATGAGCTTTTCCCTGGCCGCGCAGGAACTCTTCGTGACGCAGAGCGCCATCAGCCACCATATCCAGCGCCTGGAAACGGAACTGGGCGTGACGCTGTTCGAGCGGCGCACCCGCGCCGTGGCGCTGACCGCGGCGGGTCAGGCCTATTACGAGCGCGTGCATGCGGCCTTCGAGCTGCTGCGCCAGGGTACCGACGAGGTCCGAGCGCCCGAAATGGCGCGGCAGACGCTGCGCGTCGGGCTGCTGGCCTCGTTCGCCACGCGCTGGCTGGCGCCGCGCCTGGCGGCGTTCGCCGCCGCCCATCCCGACATCGATCTCCAATTGCAGCCCGATATCGGCTTGGCGGACGTTGCGGGCGGCGAGGTCGACGTCGCCATCCGCTATGGGCGCGGCGTGTGGCCCGGCGTGCGGGCGCGGCTGATCATGGCGGAGCGGCTGTCGGTGGTCTGCGCACCCGCGCTGATCGCGGGCAGGAAACGCCCGCGCACGCCGCAGGATCTGCTGCGATTCCCGTTGCTGGCCTCGCATGCTCGCCATCCCTTCGAATGGGACGCCTGGGCCCGGCATCATGGCGTGGACCTGGGCGGCGTTCGGCCCGTGCGCCTGCACGACTACAACATCGTCGTGGAAGCCGCGCTGGCGGGGCAAGGCATGGCGATGGGGCGCCACCGCCTTATCGCCGCCCAGCTCGCCAGCGGCGCGCTGGTGGAGGCCCTGCCGGACGCCGCGCTCGAAGCTCCCCGCATCGGCTGGTGGTTCGTGACGCCGCGCGGCGCACTTGGCGACGCGGCAGAGCGCTTCCACGCATGGCTGGCGCAGGCTGCCGCGCAGCAGGACGACACACATTAGTTTTACTCATGTGTACTGCGCGAAAATTGATTGGTCAGGGCCGGCAGCGGCCGATAGCATGAGGCTTGCCCTTCCTTTCCATATCTGGAGCCCCTCATGACCCGCTCGATCTCCGGCCGCGTGGCCGAACTTGGCCTGACCCTCGAAGCCGCCGCCGCGCCCGCCGCCAATTACGTGCCCTTCGTGCAGGAAGGCAATCTGCTGTACATCTCCGGCCAGATCTCCCGCAAGGACGGCAAGGCCGCCTATCTGGGCCGCCTGGGCGACCAGGTTTCCGATGCCGACGGGGTGGAAGCGGCGCGCCTGTCGGCGCTGGGCCTGCTGTCGCAGATCGCCGCCGCCACCGGCGACAGGCTGGACCGCGTGGCCCGCGTGGTGCGGCTGGGGGTATTCGTGGCCAGCACCCCGGAATTCAACCGCCAGAGCGCCATCGCCAACGGCGCCTCGGACCTGATGGTCGAGGTCTTTGGCGACGCCGGCCGCCATGCGCGCAGCGCCGTCGGCGTGGCGTCCCTGCCGCAGGGCGTGTCGGTCGAGATCGAAGCCGTCATCGCGCTCACGCAAGCCTGATTCCAGCCGGAGCCGCCATGTCCGCCCCCTTGACCCCCAGCGCCGTGGAAGCGTTGCGCGCCCACACGCCGGGCACGCAAACCACTGTCCACTTCAATCACGCCGGCGCATCGCTGCCCTCGGCCGCGACACTGCAAGCCATCCACGCGCATCTGCAGCGCGAAGCCACGCAGGGTCCGATGGAAGCGGGCGTCACATCCCGGGAACTGACCGAAAAGGCCCGCGCGCTGGCGGCCCGGCTGCTCAACGCGGACCCAGGCGAAATCGCGCTGACCGGCGGCAACTCCCCCGGCTGGGGCGCGGCTTTCGCGGCGCTGGAACCATGGCGCGCCGGCGACCGCATCCTGGTGGGCCGTCACGAATGGGGCGGCAATCTGGCCACCATGCGGCTCACGGCGCAGCGTGCCGGCGCCACGCTGGAGACCATTCCTTCGGACGATAGCGGCTGCGTCGATGCGCAGGCGCTGGAGGCCATGCTGGATGAACGGGTGCGCCTGATTGCGCTGACCTGGCTGCCGGCCAATGGCGGCCTGATCAATCCCGCCGCCGCCGTCGGCAGCGTGGCGCGCCGCCACGGCATCCCGTACTTCGTGGATGCGGCGCAGGCCGTCGGCCAGTTGCCGGTGGACGTGGCGCAAATTGGCTGCGACGTGTTGAGCGGGGCCGGGCGCAAGGCCTTGCGCGGTCCGCGCGGCACCGGCCTGCTGTATGTGCGGCGCGCTTTCCTGGACCGGCTCACGCCCGCCTTCGTCGACACTCATTCCGCGCCCTTGGGCGTGGACGGCGAGCCCATGCTGCGCCAGGACGCCGCCCGCCTGGAATCGGCGGAGGCCTCGCTGGCGCTGCGCTGCGGCCTGGCCAACGCCTTGCAGGAAGCCCTGGACATCGGCCTGCCGGCCATCCGCGCGCGCATCGCCGCCACGGCCCAGGCCCTGCGGACCGAACTGGCAACCATCCCCGGCATCACGGTGCTGGACCAGGGCCGCGAACGCTCGGGCCTGGTGTCCTTCAACTTCGCCGACCAGGACGCCGTATCCGTGCAACGCGCCATGGCGGCGCAGGGCATCACCATCGGCAGCAACGGCGTGTCCTATACCCCGCTGGACATGCAGGCGCGCGGCCTGACGCAGATTGCGCGGGCCTCGGTCAGCTATCTGACCAACGACGCGGAAATCGACCGGCTGCTCGAGGGACTGCGCGCCCTGGCCCGATAGCTGGCCTGCGCACGTATCCTTTTCGTATGGACAGCCCCTGGGGTAGCCCTCAAGCCGCCATGCGCCGCGCGAACGGCGTCCACTTCGTGAAGACCAGCAAGTTGCCCAGCATTACCAGCGCCAGGCCCAGCAGGGCCGGCGCCGTCCACTGATAGCCTTCGGCAAAGGTGGACACGCTCAGGGCCACGACCGGAAACAGCACCGTGCAGTAGGCGGCGCGCGCCGGCCCCATGCGCCCCACCAGCGTCAGATAGGCGGTGAAGCCAACCACGGATCCGAGAATCGCCAGGTAGAGCAGGGCGCCCACGTACGAGGCCGAACTATCGAACTCGAACGGCAGGCCCGCCGCCAGGCAGCCCGCCAGCAGGATGGCTGCGCCATAGAGCATGCTGTAGGCGTTGCCGGTCAAGGGCCGGATGCCGGCGCGCTGTTGTAGCGACGACAGCATGTTGCCCGTCGAAAAGCAGAACGTACCCAGCAGTGCAAAGCCCAGGCCCAGCAGGGTTTCATGGCTGGCCTCCTGCCCCGCCAGTTCGGGCCAGAACAGCAGCACCAGGCCGGAAAAGCCCAACGCGCCGGCCACCATCACGCGCGGCGCGACGCGAGTGCCGAACCACAGGCGGGCATTCAGCGCATTCCATAGCGTCGCCGCCGAAAACACCACCGACACCAGGCCGCTGGGAATCCACTGGGTCGCCGTGTAAAAGCACAGGAAGTTCAGGCAGAACAGGCACAGGCCCTGGCCCACGCACAGCCAGTGGCCGCGACGGTCCATTTTCTGCAGCTTGCGGGTCAGCGCCAGGGCCGCGAACAGGATCAGGCCGGCCAGCGCGAACCGGTAAAAGATGGAGACGGGAATCGCCACCACGCCCAGCTGCAGCTTGATGGCGATCCAGGTGGTGCCCCAGATGACGACGGTGAGGAAATACAGGAAGAGGTTCACGATGCGGTGCTGAAACAAGGAGCGACGGTCCGGAAAACCGCCCGGGAATCCAGTTTGCGCCCGCCCGGCCGGCGACGATTGCCGGTTCTTGCGGTTTTCTTCCCGCGCGCGCGCGCCGCGCGCGAGATCGCAGTAGCATTCCACTCATATGGCTACCGTCGCTTCGGCCCCGGCCGATTTCTCCGTCTTCCGCACCCTGGCGGGCTCCACCGCGACGCTGGGGCGCGCCGCCGCGCTGGGCGAGGGCATCGCCATCTCGCAATGGTCGCGCAGCGCCCACGAGACCATGGGCTACGACAACCCGGGCCATCACACCCTGTCGCTCTATCTGCACGGCGGCGACAAGTCGTTCCGCCTGGGCCAGGACAGGCTGCACGGCGGCGCCGGCAAATTCTGCGTGCTGCCCTCGGAGCACTACTCGCGCTGGAGCATGAACGACAGCGTGCAATTCTTGCACCTGTACATCGCTCCGGAACGCCTGGCCCGCGAAGCCGTCATGCGGCTGGACTGCGAACCCCGCACGCTGGAACTGCGCGACCGCACCTACATCCACGACGAATCGCTGATCGACGTCTGCCGGCAGCTGCTGGGCACCGACTGGAACCAGCCCGCCGACCGGCTGGCGGCCAGCAGCGCGGCCGAGACCGTGCTGCACCATCTGCTGAACCAGGGCGTGGCGCGCAAGTCCGCGGCGACGCTGCGTGGCGGCCTGGCGCCCGCCGTGCGCCGGCGCATCATGGACTACGTGGACGCGCACCTGGCCGAACCGCTAACGCTGGACGAACTCGCAGGCGTGGCGGCGCTATCCACTTACCACTTCGCCCGCATGTTCCACACCTCTTTCGGCGAGCCGCCGCACGCGTGGGTGCGGGCGCGCCGGCTGGCGCATGCGCGCAAGCTGCTGGCGGCCGGCAAGGGCGATCTGGCCGGCATCGCCCAGGCCAGCGGCTTCGGCAACGCCAGCCATCTGGCGCGGGTCTTCCGCGACGCCGTCGGCGTCACGCCCGGACAGTACCGCGGCGCCCGCGCCAGACACTGATACAAGCGCTGCGGCCCCGTTTCCCGGTCCGCCCGGTCTACAATGGCCCACCGCCCCCAGGGCCTGACCGTACCGCTGCCTGACGCGATGCCGTCTACGACCTCTCGCGATTCCAACCCCACGGCTGAACCCCTCGGCGCCGGCCCCTTGCGCACGCACTGGCTGGCGGAGCTGATCCGCCTGCGCGAAGCGCATTGGGGACCGCTGGAAGACGCGAGCGCGGTGCGGCGCGTGCGCCAGCTGGACGTCGATCTGCCCGCGCGCATCCTGGCCCGCGCCGCGCTGCTGGCGCAACGCGAGAACCTCATTCCCCTGGTCGACACATGGCGCCGCAGCGCGCTCGCCATGCTGGTCGCGCTGTTCCTGCTGGCCGCGATTTCCGGCGCGGGCGCCGCGCTCGGCGCCCTGGGCGACGGCTCTCGCCCAGTCAATGTGCTGTGGGCGCTGGGCGCCTTGCTGGGTCTGCATGCGCTCACCTTCCTGCTTTGGCTGGCCAGCTTCCTGCTGCGGGCATCCTCCGTCACGGGACTGGGACGTCTCTGGCTCTGGGCCACGCGCAAGCTGGCCCGCGGCCCCGACAGCGCGCTGGTGCCGCAGGCCTTTCTCAACCTGCTGGCCCGCGCAGGCGCCTTGCGCTGGCTGTTCGGCAGCATCAGCCACCTGTTGTGGCTGACGGCCTTGTGCGCAGCGCTGGCGGTCCTGCTGGCCGTGCTGTCCACCGCCAGCTACCGCTTCATCTGGGCCACCACCTTGCTGGCGCCCGACACCTTCGTGCGCCTGACGCAGGCCATCGGCTGGCTGCCGGCGCAACTGGGCTTTCCGATGCCGGATGCGGCCATGATCCGCGCCAGCGACGGCGCACAGGCCTTGCCCGCCGCGGCGCAGGCGCAGTGGTCGCTCTGGCTGATCGGCGTGCTGGTGGTCTACGGCATCCTGCCGCGTCTGCTGGCCGGCGCCCTGTGCGTGGCGGGATCGCTGCGCGCCCTGCGCGGCCTGGGCATCGATCTCTCGCTGCCTGGCTACGCCGCGTTGCGCGACCGCCTGGAGCCGCCCGCCCAGTCCACCGGCATAGACCGCCCCGTGGATCCCCTGCACGAACCGCGCGTCGGCGCGCCGCCGCTCGCGGGCCTGGGCGGCCAGCCCGTGCTGCTGGGGCTGGAGCTGCCGCCCGACCTGGCCTGGCCACCCGCCGACATGCCCGCGGGCATCCAGCAGGCGGGCAATCTGGATACCCGCGAAGAGCGCAACCGCGTGCTGGACGCGTTGGCCGGCCAGGCCGCCACGCGCCTGCTGATCGCCTGCGATGCGCGGCAGACGCCGGACCGCGGCACGCTGTCGCTGATCGCCGAACTGGCGGCGCACGCGGAACAGACGCGCATCTGGCTGGTCACGCCGCGCGCGGACGCCGATACCCCCGCCACCCGCGCCTCGTTATGGCGCGAACGCCTGCTGGCGCTGGGCCTGCCCGCCGACGCCGTGCTGCAGGCGCCCATGCCGCCGCTCGCGTGGCTGGAGTCCGGCCATGGCTGAGGACATCATCAAGATCGCGCTGGTCGGCCATACCAACACCGGCAAGACCTCGTTGCTGCGCACGCTGACGCGCGACACCACCTTCGGTGAAGTGGCCGACCGCCCCGGCACCACCCGCCACGTGGAAGGCGCGCGCCTGCGGCTCGAAGGGCGGGCCGTGCTCGAATGGTTCGACACGCCGGGCATGGAAGACAGCATCTCGTTGCTGGAGTACCTGGAAAAACTCGACAGCCCGCAGGAACGCCTGGACGGACCGGCGCGCATCCGCCGCTTCCTGGACACGCCCGAGGCGCACGGCCGCTACGAACAGGAAGCCCGCGTGCTGGCCAAGATGCTGGACTGCGACGCCGCGCTTTACGTCATCGACGCGCGCGACCCGGTGCTGGGCAAGCACCGCGACGAACTCGCCATCCTGGCCGCTTGCGGCCGGCCCCTGCTCCCTGTGCTGAACTTCGTCAACGCGCCCGCGCACCGCGCCGACGAATGGCGTGCCGCCATGGCCCGGCTGGGCCTGCACGCAGTCGTTGAGTTCGACACCGTCGCGCCGCCGCTGGATGGCGAACAGCAGCTCTACGCCAAGCTCGGCGTGCTGCTGGACCGCCACGCCGCCGCGCTGGCCCGGCTGTCCGCCAACCTGTCCGAGCAGCGCCGCGCGCGCCGTGGCGCCGCCTACGAATTGCTGGCCGATCTGTTGATCGACGTGGCGGCCTTGCACGTCTCCAGCGCCAGCGACGACGCGGCGCTCGCGGCCGCCTCGGGCAAGCTGCGCGACCAGGTGCGCCAACGCGAGCAGACCTGCGTCAACGCCCTGCTGGCGCTCTACAACTTCCGCGCGACGGACTTCACCGATGATGCGCTGCCCTTGCAAGGCGAGCGCTGGGGCATGGACCTGTTCCATCCCCAGGCCTTGAAGGACATGGGCGTGCAGGTAGGCATGGGCGCGGCCGCAGGCGCCATGGCCGGCGCGGCGGTGGACCTGTTCAGCGCGGGTTTGAGCCTGGGCACCGGCATGCTGATCGGCGCCGCCGCCGGCGGCCTGTGGCAAGGTGTGGAAAAGCTGGGCAAGCGCGTGGCGGGCAAGCTGCGCGGCTGGCGCGAGATCAGCGTCGATGACGCGGTACTGCGTCTTCTGGCCCTGCGCCAGCGGCAACTGATCGAAGCGCTGGAGCGCCGCGGCCATGCCGCGCGCGAGCCATTGAGGCTAGACCATCCGGAGGACGAAGCCTGGCGCAAAGGGCCCTTGCCCGAAGCGCTGAAAGAAGCCCGCAGCCGGCCCGAGTGGTCGGCCCTGGGCGAGCACTACGAAGACAGCGACCGCCGCAAGCGCGTGGTGCGCGAATTGGCGAAAACCCTTGCCGACGCGCCGCCGCCCGGCGCCTGAGCCCACAGCCGCCAGCCTTGCCAAACGCACCATTCCACGCCGCCGGCAAGCAAGTACTAACCCCAATCCAAACCGATTGACGCTTAAACGAATGCGTCTATAAGATTCGATAGGCGCGGGTCTGTCCCCGTCATGATAATCACAAAGGGGTTGGGTCTATCGTGAAGTCGAAGTCCTACGCAGTGATTCCCGGCAGCGCCATCACCGGCGCGCACGCAGCTCGCGCTGCGTCCCGCCAGACCCCAATCCGTTTTTCGTCGTAAGCAGCAACGCCATGCCCCGGATCCCCATGGGGCCGGGGCCCTGTCACTTCTGTCGCGCTATCCGCGCACCACACGGAGCATGAGGGCTATGCGTACTTTTCCCCACCTGAAGCAAGCTGCGCTCGCCGCTGCCATCGCCGCATCGCTGGCATTCAGCGCCGGCGCGGCCGCCAAGACCTTTCACTGGTCCTATCAAGGCGATGCGACGTCCATGGATCCGATGGCCCTGAACGAAACGTTCACGCTCGGCTTTCAGGGCAACATCTACGAAACGCTTGCCGGCTACGACGGCAACCTGAAACTGACTCCGCTACTGGCGGAAAGCTGGGAAAACCCCGAACCCACGAAGTGGGTGTTCAAGCTGCGCAAGGGCGTGAAGTTCCACGACGGTTCGCCGTTCACGGCTGACGACGTCATCTTCTCCTGGAAGCGCAGCCTGACCCCGGGCTCCGACATGAAGGGCTACGGCGCCAAGGCATCGGACATCAAGAAGGTGGATGACTACACCATCGAAGTCACCACGCCCACGCCCAACCCCATCCTGCCGCGCGAATGGGTGTTCCTGTACATCATGAGCAAGTCCTGGTCGGAAAAGAACAAGACCACCGAAGCCACCAACGTCAAGGGCGACAACCAGGGCAACTATGCCAACCTGAATGCCAACGGCACCGGCCCCTTCATGCTGGCCTCGCGCCAGCCCGACGTGAAAACCGTGCTCAAGCGCTACGACGGCTACTGGAACAAGAACATCAAGACCAACGTCGACGAAGTCATCTTCCAGCCCATCACGCAGGAAGCGACGCGCGTGGCCGCCCTGATCTCGGGCGAAATGGACCTGGTGCAGCCGGTGCCCGTGCAGGACTGGAAACGGCTCGAAGACGCCAAGGGCGTCAAGCCGCTGACCGCGCCGGAAGCGCGCGCCATCTTTATCGGCATGGACCAGGACCGCGACGAGCTGCTGTTCTCGGACGTGAAGGGCAAGAACCCCTTCAAGGATCCGAAGGTGCGCGAAGCCGTGGTGCTGGCCGTGGACACCAAGGCCATCAACGAGAAGATCATGCGCGGCGCAGCCAAGCCGCTGGGCTCGCTCATCGCCACCGCCATCAACGGCTATGACGATTCCTTCGGCGCGCCGTACAAGCCGGATCCCGAACGCGCCAAGAAGCTGCTGGCCGAAGCCGGCTATCCCAAGGGCTTTACGGTCACCATGGACTGCCCGAACGACCGCTACGTCAACGACGAAAAGGTCTGCCAGGCCGTAGCCGGCATGCTGGCGCGCGTGGGCATCAAGATCAACCTGCTGGCGCAGACCAAGTCGAAGTACTTCGGCAAGATCCTGCTGCAGGCCGGCAACCAGACCAGCATGTACATGCTGGGCTGGACGCCGAGCTCCACCGACGCGCACAACACGCTGCTGAACCTGACCTCGTGCCGCAATGCCAAGACGGCGGCGGGCCAGTTCAACCTGGGCGGCTACTGCAACAAGAAGGTCGATGAGCTCACCGACAAGATCGGCGTCGAAACCGACCAGGCCAAGCGCAACGCCATGATCAAGGAAGCCTTCGAGATCGTGCGCAACGACTATGGCTACCTGCCGCTGCACCAGCAGCCCATGTCCTGGGGCGTGAAGGACAACATCCAGGTCATTCAGCGCGCCGACGACGTGCTCGACCTGCGCGACGTCGTCCTGCCGTAAACCGGCGACGCGAGCCCCGGGCGGCGCATGCCGCCCGGGCGCGCCCGGCCCAGCCCCGGTTCCCACTATCCGAGGGAAACGCGGCCCGGCGTCATCTGAATCCGAGGGCTCCCGATAATGCTTTCCTTTATTGCGCAACGGCTTATCCAGTCGGTGCTGGTGATGTTGACGGTGGCGCTGATCGCGTTCGCCATGTTCCGCTATGTGGGCGATCCGATAGCCAGCATGGTGGGCCAGGACACCACCCCTGAACAACGCGCGGAACTGCGCGAACAGCTGGGCCTGGACGATCCCTTCGTGGTGCAGTACGCGCACTTCGTGGCCAACGCCGTGCGCGGCGACTTCGGCATGTCGTACCGCCACCGCCGGCCCGTCAGCGAACTGCTCGAAGAACGCATGCCGGCCACGCTGGAACTGTCCTTCGTATCCGCCGTGATGGCGCTAGCCCTGGGCATACCCATGGGCATCTATACCGCGCTCAAGCGCCATGGCGTGCTGTCCAAGGCCTTCATGGCGATTTCGCTGGCCGGCATCTCGCTGCCCACCTTCCTCATCGGCATCCTGCTGATCCTGGTCTTCGGCGTGCAGCTGCGATGGCTGCCCAGCTTCGGGCGTGGCGACGTGGTCAGCCTGGGATGGTGGACCACGGGATTCCTGACCAAATCAGGCTGGCTGGCGCTGATCATGCCCGCCATCACGCTGGCGCTGTTCCAGATGACGCTGATCATGCGGCTGGTGCGCGCCGAAATGCTGGAAGTGCTGCGCGCCGACTTCATCAAGTTCGCGCGCGCCCGCGGCCTGCCGGAACGGCTGATAAATTTCCGCCATGCGCTGAAGAACACCATGGTGCCCGTCATCACCATCACCGGACTGCAGCTGGGCTCCATCATCGCTTTCGCCATCATCACGGAAACCGTGTTCCAGTGGCCTGGCATGGGCCTGCTGTTCATCCAGGCCATCAGCATGGTGGACATCCCCGTCATGGCGGCCTATCTGGTTCTTATCGCCTTCATGTTCGTGGTCATCAACCTGGTCGTGGACCTGCTGTACTTCGCCGTGGACCCGCGTCTGCGCGTGCAGAGCAAATAAAGGACTCATCATGATTGCTCGCATCGCTCCCTTCTTCGCCCGCGCCGCCGACAGCGACCTCTGGCACAGCTTCAAGCGTTCCCCCGGCGCCATCATCGCCGCGATCGTCACGCTGGCCATCCTGCTGGGCGCGCTGTTCGCGCCCGTCGTCGCGCCACACAACCCCTTCGACCTGGCTTCCTTGAGCATCATGGACGCCAACACGCCGCCGTCCTGGGAAGAGGGCGGCAGCCCCGACTTCCTGCTGGGCACCGACGACCAGGGCCGCGACATCCTGTCGGCGGTGCTGTACGGATCGCGCGTGTCATTGCTGGTGGGCTTCGCGTCCGTGCTGTTCTCGATGGTGCTGGGCGTGACCCTGGGCCTCATCAGCGGCTATGCCGGCGGCCGCGTGGACAGCTTCATCATGCGCATCGCCGACGTGCAGCTGTCGTTTCCGGCCATCCTGGTGGCGCTGCTGATCGACGGCGTGGCGCGCGGCCTGCTGCCGCGCGACATGCACGACCAGCTCGCGCTGTATGTGCTGATCTTCGCCATCGGCATCTCCGGCTGGGTGCAGTACGCCCGCACCGTGCGCGGCTCCACGCTGGTGGAACGCAACAAGGAATACGTGCAGGCGGCGCGCCTCATCGGCATCGGCCCCATCACCATCCTGCGCCGGCACATCCTGCCCAACGTCATGGGACCAGTGCTGGTCATCGCCACCATCCACCTGGCCATCGCCATCATCACCGAAGCCACGCTCTCGTTCCTGGGCGTGGGCGTGCCGCCCACGGCGCCGTCGCTGGGCACGCTGATCCGCATCGGCAACAGCTACCTGTTCTCGGGCATGTGGTGGATCTCCATCTTCCCCGGCATCGCGCTGGTGGCGCTGGTGCTGTCGGTCAACCTGCTGGGCGACTGGCTGCGCGACGCGCTCAACCCCAAGCTGCGCTGAGGAAGCCATGGCCCTGTTGAACATCGAAGACATCCGCATCGAATTTCCCAGCCGCCGCGGCACCCTGGTGGCCGTGGACGGCGTGTCGCTGTCGCTGGAAAAAGGCGAGATCCTGGGCGTGGTGGGCGAATCCGGCGCGGGCAAGTCCACCATAGGCAATGCCGTCATCGGCCTGTTGGAAGCGCCCGGCCGGCTCGCCGGCGGCGCCGTGCTGCTGAACGGAGAACGCATCGACACGCTGACGCCGGCGCAACAGCGCAAAGTGCGCGGCCGCCGCATCGGCATGATCTTCCAGGATCCGCTGACCTCGCTGGACCCGCTGCAGACCGTGGAAAGCCAGCTGGTCGAGACCATGCAGGTGCACCTGAACCTGTCCCACGCCGAGGCGCAGAAGCGCGCCGTGCAATTGCTGGTGCAGGTCGGCATCGACAAGCCGGAACTGCGGGTCAAACAGTACCCGCACCAGTTCTCGGGCGGTATGCGACAACGCGTGGTGATCGCGCTGGCGCTGTGCTGCGAGCCCGAAGTCATCATTGCCGACGAACCCACCACCGCGCTCGACGTGTCGATCCAGGCGCAGATCCTGGAACTGCTCAAGAAGCTGTGCCGCGAAGAGCAGGTGGGCATGATCATCATCACGCACGACATGGGCGTGATCGCGGACGTGACGGATCGCGTGGCGGTGCTGTACCACGGCAAGCTGGTCGAACAAGGCCCTACGTCCAAGATCCTGGGCGACCCCGACCACCCCTACACGCGCAGCCTGATCTCGGCCGTGCCGCGCCCCGACATCAAGCTGCGGCGCTTCCCGCTGGTGACCTACATCGAGGACGTGAAAAAACCCGCGCAACCGCTGGACCTGGCCACGCACTGGTTGGGCCAGCGCCGCGACTTCGGCGCGCGCACGGGAGGGCCGCTGGTGCAGGTCAAGGACCTGAGCATGCGCTTCGTGTTGAAGAGCGCGCTGCTCAAGCGCAACCAGCGCTCGCTGGACGCGGTCAAGCGCGTCAATTTCTCCATTGGCGAAGGCGAGGTCTTCGGCCTGGTGGGCGAGTCCGGATCCGGCAAGTCCACCGTGGCGCGGTTGATCTCCGGCCTGTATACGCCCAGCGAAGGCTCGGTCAATTTCGGCGGCACCGACCTGACCGCGCTCAAGGGCGAGAAACAGCTGAACCCGTTCCGGCGGCAGATCCAGATGATCTTCCAGGACCCGTTCTCTTCGCTCAACCCGCGCATGCGGGTGCTGGACATCGTGGCCGAGCCGATCCGCTTCCACAAGCTGGCGGCCAGCGAGGCCGAAGCGCGCCGCATCGTGGCCGACCTGCTGGACGTGGTCGGCCTGGGCGACCGCGCCGCCGAGCGCTTTCCGCACGAATTTTCTGGCGGGCAGCGCCAGCGCATCTGCATCGCCCGCGCCCTGGCCACGCGCCCCCGTTTCCTGATCTGCGACGAACCGACCTCGGCGCTGGACGTATCCATCCAGGCGCAGATCCTGAACCTGCTGAAGGACCTGCAAGAGGAACTCGGGCTGACCATGCTGTTCATCAGCCACGACCTGCCGGTGATCCGCCAGATGTGCGACCGCGTGGGCGTGATGCGCTATGGCGAACTGCTGGAAGTGGCCGACACCGAAGACCTTTTCGAACGTCCGCAGCATCCCTACAGCCAACACCTGCTTGGCCTCATGCCCCGCCTGCAATCCATGTCCCGCGAGGGGCTGGACGTGGCGGAGTAACGCCAGGCGCAACCCGGAGCGAGACATGACGGCGACACGACAGACCCTGTTCATAGGCGGGCAGGTTTTCGACGGCAAGGGCAAGCTGCTATCCAACCATGGCGTGCTGGTCGAAGATGCACATGTGGCGCGCGTGGCGCCGGCTGGAGAGTTCTCCGGCTACGCCGGCGCAACCGTGCGCACCGACGGCATGACCCTGATGCCCAGTCTGGCCGACTGCCACGTTCATCTGGTCTACACAGGCGGCGCCGATCCCAATGCGCAGCTGAGCAAGCAAGGCCCCGCGCAGATCACGCTGACCGCGCTGGAAAACGCCCAGGCCAGCCTGCGCGGCGGCGTCACCGCGCTGCGCGATTGCGGCGGCAAGGACTACCTGGAGTTCGGCGTGCGCGACGCGATCGCGCGCGGCGTGTTCCCGGGCCCCACGATCAAGGCCTCGGGCCGCATCATCTGCATGACGGGCGGCCACGGCAACCGCATCGGCCGCGTCGCCGACGGCTGCGAGGACGTGATCAAGGCGGTGCGCGAACAGGTCCACGCCGGCTGCGACCTGGTGAAGATCATGGCCACGGGCGGCGTCATGACGCCGGGCGTCAGCCCCATGGACGCGCACTACAGCTTCGACGAAATGAAGGCCGGCGTGCACGAGGCCAAGCGCTTCCGCAAGAGCACCGCCAGCCATGCGCAGGGCACGCTGGGCATCCTGAACGCGGTGCGCGCCGGCATCGATTCCATCGAACACGGCATCTTCATGGACGACGAGTGCCTGCGCGAGATGCTGGACGCCCAGACCTATCTGGTGCCCACCATCGCCGCCATCCGCAACATCATCTCCAATGCCGACAACGGCATTCCCGCGTACGCCGTCGACAAGGCACGGGCGGTGGAGCAGCGCCACCGCGAGTCGTTCCAGATGTACTACAAGGCGGGCGGGCGCATCGCGCTCGGCACCGACGCCGGCACCCCGTTCAACCTGCACGGCGAGAACGCCATGGAGCTTGCCTACATGGTGGAGTTCGGCATGACGCCCGTGGACGCGCTGATCGCGGGCACCTCGCGCGGGCACGACCTGATGGGCATGGACCGGCACGGCGCCATCGCCGAAGGCAACGTGGCCGATCTGCTGCTGGTGCAGGGCGATCCCACCGAAGACATCATGAAGGCGGCCGACAAGCGCTTCCATGTGGCGGTGCTGCGCAATGGCGAAGTCGCTGCCGGCGCCTTGCCGCTCTGAAACGCGACAGCCCCGGCCCGCAATGAAAAAGGCCGCCGCGCCCAGGGCGCGGCGGCCTTTGTACAGCTAGCTGCGAGTGGTTGGCCGGCTTAGCGGGCGCCGCCCATCGCGCCGCTCATGACCATCATCAGGAACTGCTCGACCGGCATCTTCTTGCCGTTGAAATCGACCTGGCCGTCGGCGTAGTTCAGGTAGGTCACGATGTTGTTGTTTTCGACCTTGGCCATGCCCATGGCGGTAGCCATGGTGCCAACCATTTCAGCCTGGCCCTTGGCGGTCTGCTGGGCCTGCTCGGCCGGCACGCCGCGCACCTGCGGTTCGATGGCCATCAGGTCGCTCAGGTTGCCCTTGGACAGCACCAGCTTGGCATTGAGCTTGCGGATCGCCTGCTTCAGCGTATCGGCGAACTCACCGTCCAGCGAGGCCGGCTTGGCCATGTCCAGATCCAGGTTGAAAGTCGACGTGCCGTTGGCGGTACGCACTTCCAGCGGCGACACCGCCAGCGTCGGGTTGCCGGCCAGCAGCAGGTCGACGTTGGTCTTGACGATCTGCATTTCCTCGTCCGTGAACTGGGGCGACTGCTCGTCGCCCTTGCTCTGCATCATGCGGCGCGAAGCGGCTTCATAGACGTCGTTCAGCGCCTTGAAGGCCTTGGAATCCAGCTTCTGCGCGTCCAGGACCAGCTTCAGGCCGGCCATGTCCTTGTCCTGCACATTGATCATGCCGAAATCCATGGCCATCTTCACGCCCATGAGCGAGTTGGCTTCGGTCATGTCGACGGTGATGGCGGTGTCCTTGAGCTGGACCGGCGGCTTTTCCTTGGACGTGATGGTCCAGTTCTTGAGCGCAACCTTCTGGCTGCCCACGTACATGTCGTTGGAGGCCGGCGTCATGTCGCTGGTCAGGGTCAGGCCGGTCATGGTCATGCCGACGATGTCGCTTTCTTCAGACTGGCCGGCCAGCGTCAGGCTGTCGGCCTTCAGCGCGACCGTGCCGTGCTTGCTGCCGGTGGCGTAGGTCACGTCGCCCTTCATGCCCGAGAACTTCAGGCTGTTGGCGTCCTTGGCGAACTCGACCGGCGCCATGTCGAAGTTGCCGCTGATGTTCTTGGCGTAGCTGACGCTATAGGCGCCCGACAGCGGCACCGCGCCCTTGGCGGCGGCGAACCATTCCTTGACCAGGGGCGTCTCTTCCAGCTGGAAGCGGCTGGCCACCATGGCGGGCGCAAACGAGCCCGACTTCAGGTTGGACAGCGGGAAGGGGCCGTGGTCCAGGTGCTCGAGGAACACGAGTTCGTGGTCGATGGCAGGCTTGCCGTCGGCGGCCGGCTCGGTGAACTTGACGCGGTAGCGTTCGGTGGACGAGAACACGCCGCGATCGAACGACACCAGCTCAACCACGGGGGTCACACCCCATTTTTCGCCAACCTTCTTCAGCTCAAGGTTGGCCTGCTCGATCGATTGCTTGACGAAAGCCTCGGCCTTCTGGCCCGTATACCAAGCCGTGCCGGTCCACACTGCGCCCAGCGCGACGACTACGCCCACTATTGCCGATTTTTTCATTGCGATCCTTTATTCTTCAAATGGATGAAAGCGGACGGATTATAGGGATTGCAGCCTAGGGAAAACACTTATTTCGTGCAAAGGCGCTGCAATGTGTTGCTTATTGATACAGAACCGTCCCACCCGGAAGGTGCTGCAACGCCACATCAGCTACAATCCGCCAGTGCGTTTTGCCAATCTGCGCACGTCCGCTAGGCCCTTCGCTGCCAAGCTTCGCCCGTCAGGGCGCTTCCCTTTTCTCCTTTATTCGTCCGCCTGGATTGGAGTCTCTCAACTTGAGCGACGGGCTGCCGCTGGAGTTGTTTTGACTACCTCTTCCCCTTTTGCCGACCTTGGGCTGGCTGATTCCCTGTTGCGCGCCATTGCCGAAACCGGCTACACCGCGCCCACCCCCATTCAGGCCCAGGCCATTCCCCAGGTCCTCAAGGGTGGCGACCTGCTCGCCGCCGCCCAGACCGGCACCGGCAAGACCGCCGGCTTCACGCTGCCCATCCTGCACCTGCTGATGCAGAAAAAGCCCGAGCTGCGCAAGCCCGGCCGCCCGCGCTGCCTGATCCTGACCCCGACGCGTGAGTTGACCGCGCAGGTCGAGGAATCCGTGCAGACCTATGGCAAGTACACCCCGCTGTCCTCCATGGTGATGTTCGGCGGCGTCAATATCAATCCCCAGATCTCCGCGCTGAGAAAGCCGCTGGACATCCTGGTCGCCACCCCGGGCCGCCTGCTGGACCACTGCGGCCAGAAGACCGTGGACCTGTCCGGCGTCGAAATCCTGGTGCTGGACGAAGCCGACCGCATGCTGGACATGGGCTTCATCCGCGACATCCGCAAGATCCTCGCGCTGCTGCCCAGGCAACGTCAGAACCTGCTGTTCTCGGCCACGTTCTCCGACGAGATCCGCACCCTGGCGCGCGGCGTGCTGAACAACCCGGGCGAAGTCTCGGTCACCCCGCGCAACACCGCCACCGAGCTGGTCACCCAGACGGTGCACATGGTGGAACAGCACCACAAGCGCGACCTCATCAGCCACATCATCCGCGAAAGCGGCTGGCACCAGGTGCTGGTGTTCACCCGCACCAAGCACGGCGCCAACCGCCTGGCCGAAAAGCTGGTCAAGGACGGCCTGACCGCCGCCGCCATCCACGGCAACAAGAGCCAATCGGCCCGCACCCGCGCCCTGGCCGGCTTCAAGGACAGCACCGTGACGGTGCTGGTGGCGACCGACATCGCCGCCCGCGGCCTGGATATCGACCAACTGCCCCAGGTGGTGAACTTCGAATTGCCGAACGTGCCCGAAGACTACGTGCACCGCATCGGTCGCACCGGCCGCGCCGGCGCCACCGGCGCCGCGGTCTCGCTGGTCGACAACAGCGAAATCAAGCTGTTGAAGGACATCGAACGCCTGATCAAGAAGACCATCGAGCGCAAGCCCGTGGAAGGCTGGACGCCGCCGGCCACGACCGCCGCGGCTTTCGACCGCCAGGAACGCGACGAAGACAGCCGCAGCCCGCGCGGCGGCGGCGGCCGCAATGGCGGCCGTAGCGGCAACGGCAATGGCAACGGCGGCCGCTCGCGGCCGGCCCAAGGCCAGGGCCAGCCCCGCGCCGCGGCTGGCGGCCGCGCCCCCGCTCCGGCCCGTGCCGGCGGCGAAGGCCGCGCCAACCATGGCCCGCGCGACGGCAAGCCTGCCGATCGTCCGGCCCACGCCGGCCGCAACGAAGGCCGTCCGCAGCAGAACCATCGCCGTCCGGAGGGCACTGGCCGCCCGGCAGGCAACGGCGGCTCCGGACGTCCCTCGGGCGCGCCGCGCGCCGCGCTGCTGAGCAAGTAATATCCCGCAACCGCCACCCACGGATCCGCGCCATGCCCTTGTCTACCTGGTTGACGTTCTTCCTGGCCTCCTGGGCCATTTCGTTCTCGCCCGGCGCGGGAGCGATCTCGGCGATGTCCTCCGGGCTGAAATACGGCTTCGCGCGCGGCTACTGGAACACGGCCGGCCTGATCATGGGCATCCTGTTCCAGTTCGTGGTGGTGGCCGTGGGCCTGGGCGCGGTGCTGGCCACGTCCGAAATGGCCTTCAACGTGGTCAAGTACCTGGGCGTGGCCTACCTGATCTACCTGGGCGTGCGCCAGATCCGCACGGATGCGGCGCCCGTCACGGTGGATTCCGGCGACCCCAAGCGCGCCACGATCCGTGAACTGGTGCTGCGCGGTTTCCTGATCAACACCATGAACCCCAAGGGCACGGTGTTCCTGCTGGCCGTGGTGCCGCAGTTCGTGGACACCGCGCTGCCGCTGACGCAGCAATACGCGGCAATCGCCGCCACGCTGGCGTTCACCGACCTGGTGGCCATGGGCGTGTACACGCTGCTGGCGGCGCGCGTGCTGCGCCTGCTGCGCAGCGCCAAGCACATCCGCTGGATGAACCGGACCTTCGGCTCGCTGTTCATCCTGGCCGGCGTATTCCTGGCGTCGTTCCGCCGCCATTCCTGAATCCCATGCGCGGGGCATGCGCCGGCGACGGTGCGTGCCCCGCGCGTTTTCATGCCCGATACCGGACCGCGCCGGGCCCAAAAGCGGCGCCAAGTAAAATCCTTCCGATCATGAACATCCCTCACGAAGTAGCGCGGCGCCGTACGTTCGCCATCATCTCCCACCCCGACGCGGGCAAGACGACACTGACCGAAAAGCTGTTGCTGTTCGCAGGCGCGATCCAGATCGCCGGCAGCGTCAAGGCGCGCAAGGCGTCGCGCCACGCCTCGTCCGACTGGATGGAAATCGAAAAGCAGCGCGGCATTTCCGTGGCGTCCTCGGTGATGCAGATGGAATACCGCGATTGCGTCATCAACCTGCTCGACACCCCGGGCCACGCGGACTTCTCGGAAGACACGTACCGGGTGCTGACGGCGGTGGACGCCGCGCTCATGGTGATCGACGCCGCCAACGGCGTGGAACCGCAAACCATCCGCCTCCTGCAGGTCTGCCGCGCGCGCAACACGCCCATCATCACGTTCATCAACAAGATGGACCGCGAAGTGCGCGAGCCGCTCGAACTGCTGTCCGAGATCGAAGGCCACCTGGGCATGGACGCGGTGCCGTTCTCCTGGCCGGTCGGCATGGGCAAGGCTTTCGGCGGCGTGTTCGACATCCGCCAGGACCGCATGCGCGTGTTCCGCCCCGGCCAGGAACGCCGCTCGGACAAGGACGACTTCATCGAAGGCCTGAGCAATCCCGAGATCGCCCGGCGCTTCGGCTCGGCGTTCGAGCAGGCCAGCGGCGAGATCGAACTCATCAACGAAGCCGCGCCCGCCTTCGACCGCGAACAGTTCCTGGCCGGCAAGCAGACGCCCGTGTTCTTCGGCTCCGCCATCAACAACTTCGGCGTGCAGGAAGTGCTGGACGCGCTGGTCGAACAGGCGCCGCCCCCGGGCCCGCGCGTGTCCATGCAGCGGCTGGTGCAGCCCGTGGAGCCCAAGTTCACCGGCGTGGTGTTCAAGGTGCAGGCCAACATGGATCCGGCCCACCGCGACCGCGTCGCGTTCGTGCGCGTCAGCTCCGGCCGCTTCGAGCGCGGCATGCGCCTGAAGGTCGCGCGCACCAACAAGGAAATGCGCCCCAACAACGTGGTGTCGTTCCTGTCGCAGCGGCGCGAACTGCTGGACGAGGCCTATGCCGGCGACGTGATCGGCATACCCAACCACGGCGTGCTGCAACTGGGCGACGTGCTGACCGAAGGCGAGACGCTGCAATTCACCGGCCTGCCGTTCTTCGCCCCCGAGCTGTTCCAGGCCGTGGAAGTGAAGGATCCGCTGCGTACCAAACAACTGCGCACCGGCCTCACCCAATTGGGCGAGGAAGGGGCCATCCAGGTGTTCCGTCCCGAGGCCGCCGGCGGCTCGCTGCTGCTGGGCGCGGTCGGCCAGCTGCAGTTCGAGGTGGTCGCGCACCGCCTGAAGACCGAGTACGGCGTGGACGCGCGGATGCTGCCTTCCCGCTACACAATGGCACGTTGGATTACGTCTGAAAACCCCAAGGCGCTGCGCAAGTTCATGGATGCCAATGCCGCCCATATCGCCTATGATGTTGTGGATGCGGCGGCGTTTTTGATCGGTTCTCCCGCGCAGTTGCGCGTGGCCGAGGAACTGTATCCCGATGTGAAATTCCATGCCATGCGGGAACACGGTGGCAAGGTTTTCGGAGACAAAGCGTAGACCCGTTGGGGTTCCGCACGGCAGATGAGGGTAGCAATGTCTTGGCGTTTCTTATTCGCAACGCTCCTGATCGCGCTTGGCGCGTCGGCCTGGGGCGGAATTCAACTGGGTGATTGGCTGGTGGCGCATGCGCCGGTGGCCGCGCCTGCTCCTGGCCAGGATGCCGCGGCATCCCAGCAGCCCGTGCTGGACGCCAACGGCCGTCCATACGTGGCCCAGCCCCCGCAGCCGCGCATCGACGGCACCTTGGGCGTGCCCGACAAGCCGTCCGACCGCGAGTGGCAGGTCAATACCGTCTCGCTGTTCGACAGCGTCAGCGATCCCGCGGTGAAAATCTCGCGCGAACGCATCAGCCCGGACCAGGCCCGCGAAATCGCGGCGGCTTCGCAAGTGCCTCTGCCTTCGGGTACGTCGGACGTCAGCACGCTGGACCTGCAAGCTCCCGGCACGTCCACCGCCATCAACGGCGGCCAGGCCCAGGCTGGCGGCTACGGCACGCCGCAAATGGTGCAGGCGCCGCCGCCGCCCCCGAACACCGCGCAGGCGCCCGGCGCGCTGGGCTGGCAGGACGCGCTCAAGCGCGAACTCGCGCATTGCGCCACGCAAGGCTTCTTCGAACGCCCCTCGTGTTCCTGGGCCGCGCGCAACAAGTACTGCGGACCCAACCGCGCCTGGGGCACCATGGCCGAGTGCCCGGCGCGCCCGCAGTAAGCCGCCGCGCCTGCGATGCAGGCCGCGTGGCAACAAAAAAAATGGCGCCCCGCAGGGCGCCATTTTTTATGACCGGAACATTACTCCGGCACGGACATCTGGCTTTGCAGGTAGTTCTGGATGCCGACCTTGTCGATCAGGTCGATCTGCGTTTCCAGGTAGTCGATGTGCTCTTCGGTATCGTCCAGGATGTCCTGGAACAGATCGCGCGAGACGTAGTCACGCACCGATTCGCAATGCGCGATGGCTTCCTTCACGGTCGCCTGGGCGCCTTGCTCCAGCTTCAGGTCACAGGCCAGCAATTCCGGCACGTCCTCGCCGATCAGCAGCTTGTGCAGGTCTTGCAGGTTGGGCAGGCCGTCCAGCATGAAGATGCGCGCGATCAAACGATCCGCATGCTTCATTTCGCCGATGGACTCTTCGTACTCGTGCTTGCCCAGCTTGTCGAAGCCCCAATGGTTCAGCATGCGGGCATGCAGGAAATACTGGTTGATGGCCGTCAGTTCGTTGGTCAGTTGCTTGTTCAGGAACTGGATGACGGTTTTATCGCCTTTCATGATGGACTCCTTGCAGTCAGGCGCGACGCAGATGCATCGCGACAAAGGAGCGCACGATGCCGCGCGTACGCAACCCCGGCAGACTACCACCAGGCGCAGGGCCGCGCCTAGCCTTGCGCTGCATTTGGTAAACCGCTTTAGGAGCGCTACAAGAAAGCGACACGCCAATGAGAATGAGTATGCGTGCGTGATGCCTTGCATGCCGGCATCAACAACGATGCGGCCTGACGGCGCGCGATGCCGCCGAATCCGCCGCCCGATCCACGCGATCGCAGGCAACCATGCGTCCCCCGGCCGCATGAAACACGCCGTCTCGCGGCCCGCGGCGTTTCGTTGCGGATCGGCAACCCCGACCGCAAGGACGCGCTAATCGCTACGCCGCGTCGCCAGCCAGATGCCGAACGCAATCGGGACGATGCCCAGCAGATCCAGCCACGAGACGTGCTCGCCCAGCACCAGCCATCCGAACAACAGGCCCAGCGGCGGCATCAGGAAGTGCAGCGCGCTCGCCGCCGTGGCGCTGGCGCGGCCCAGGATCATGAACCACAGGTAGTAGCCGCCCATCGACACCGCGACGATCATGTAGGCCATGCTCCAGAACAGGCTCGCGGTCATGCGCGCATCGCCGATGCTCTCGTGCATCAACGCGAAGGGCAGCAGGGCCGCGGCGCCGGCCAGGGACTGTATGCCCGTGGACGTCCACAGGCCCGAGGACGGCTTCAAGCGCTTGTAGAGCAGCGTGCCCGCCACCAGCGCCACCAGGCCGCCCGTGACCAGCAGCGTGCCATGCAGATCCTCCTGCATGCCCGACAAGCGCGAACGCAACACCAAAGCCACGCCCGCCAATCCCAGGCACAAGCCCAGCAGCTTGCGCCAGCCCAGCCGCTCGCCCAGCACCGGGCCGGCCAGCACGCCGATGAGCAGCGGGTTGGTGCTGATCAACACCGCGGTAAACGCCGACGACACCGTCGTCATGCCTGACCAGCTCAAACCCAGGTACAGGGCGTTGTTCAACGCCCCCAGCAGGATCAGCGCCGCCAAGTCGCGCGCACTTGGCATTTTCCAACGGCCGCTCGCCGCCGCCAGGCCCAGCATCAAGGCTCCCGCGATCACGAAGCGGATGGTCAGCAAGGTCAGCGGCGGACAGTCCCGCACCGCGATCTTGGCCGCGGCGAACGCCGAACTCCACAGGAAGCAGAAAGCCGCGATGGGCGCCCAACTGATGCCCGGCGAGGCTTGGGTCGGAAGAGCGGCGGCAGACAGGGTCGAGGTGGCCTTCATGAGGAGTCCGGAAGGTGGCGCTAAGCCGCGGTTGCGGCGGATGGAGGGATTCTGCGCGGACGCCCATCCATTGACAAACTCTTTATTCGGATCGAAAGTATTTGAAAAATGAATGCATGGAGCGGCCGATGCCAGACCTCGATCTTTTGCACAGCTTCGTGTCCGTCGTGGACGCTGGCGGCTTCACGGCGGCGGGCGAACGCGTGCACCGCAGCCAGTCCACCGTCAGCCAGCAGATCCGCAAGCTGGAAGAATCCTTAGAATGCGCGCTGTTCGTGCGCGAAGGTCGCCAGGTCTCGCTGACCGAGGACGGCGAGCGCCTTCTGGGCTATGCGCGGCGGATGCTGGCCCTGTCCACGGAGGTCCGGGAAGCGGTCAGCGGGCGCAAGCGCGTGGACGTGATCCGGCTGGGCATCCCGGACGACTTCGCGGCCGACACGCTGACCATCCTGGTGTCGGAATTTGCGCGGTCCCGTCCCGGCGTGCGGCTATCGGTCCGCTGCGACCTGACCTCGGCGCTCACGCGCGCGCTGGAACGAGGCGACCTGGATGTTGCGCTGCTCAAGCGCGAACCCGGCGCGGGCGCCTCACTGGCCGCCTGGCCCGAGCAATTGCATTGGATCGGCGCCCCTGGGCTGGAAGTTCCGACAACCGAGCCGGTGCCGCTGGTCGCGTTTCCGCAGGGCTGCATCTACCGCAACCGCGCCATCCATGCCCTGGAAGCCGCGGGCCGGCACTGGCGCATCGCCTACGAAAGCCCGAACCTGATGGGCTTGCAGGCGGCATTGACAGGAGGGTTGGGAGTGGCGCTGCTGGAGCGGCGCTGCCTTTTGCCGGACCATCGGATCATCGATGCGGACCTGCCTGCGGTGCCGTCGACCGAGCTGGCCCTCTGCCTGGCGGACACGGTGCGCGAGCCTGCGCGTCAACTGGCGATGGCTATCCGGGAATTCTGCGAGAAAGAAGCGACGCGGCCCACTGCATGACGGCAGCGGGCCGGAAAGAAACGACTGCCCTCAGGCGATTGCGACCAGGGGAATCGGGAAGCTGCTGTTGGCAGCAGGCGCGCCCGACTCGACCAGAGCGGCCGGAGGATTGACCGGAACGGCAATGGAGCGCACGTCGCACACACTGGAGCAGCGGCCGCCTGGCAGGTATTCGGTGGCGGTAGCCGCACAGCAGCCGCAGCACGTAGCCACGCCCAGCTCGAATTGCAGGTCGGAAAGCGTCGTCGCGCCGGCATCCACGCTGGCGCGGACTTGGCGTTCGGTGATGGCATTACATACGCAAATGTACATGAGAATAATTATCGAAAATTATTCCGCTACTGGCAAGCCCCGCAAGCAAATAAATTTGCAACCAAAGTGTCACGCAAGTCTTTGAAAACAGGGACGAATTTCCTCAACTCCGTCCCTCATTTCACCAGCCGGTTCAGCGGGCCGCAGCCTGCGCCTTGCGCAACGCCGCCGGGGCTATCCGCAGCGCTTCGCGGTACTTTGCCACCGTTCTTCGGGCGATGACTATCCCCTGATCGGCCAGCTTTTGCATGATCTGGCTGTCGGACAAGGGTTTGGCCCGGTTCTCTTCCGCCACCATCTGACGGATGAAGGTCTGCACCGCCGTGGCCGAGGTGGCATCCCCGCCGTCCGTCGAAACCCCCGTTCCGAAGAAGCGCTTGAGCTCCAGCGTCCCAAACGGAGTGAGCATGTACTTCTGCGTTGTAGCCCGTGAAATGGTGGATTCGTGCAAACCGAGTTCACCGGCAATGTCCTTCAGGATGAGCGGCCGCATGGCGACCGGTCCCTGGCTGAAGAAAGCGGTCTGGTGCTGCACGATGGCCTGGGCCACACGCAGGATGGTGTCGAAGCGCTGCTCCACGTTGCGGATCATCCAGCGGGCCTGCTGCAGCTGCGATTGCAGCCCCGCATGCGCGGACTCCTTCTGGTTGCCCAGCATCTGGGCGTACAGGCCGTTGATCTGCAGCTTGGGCATGGCGGCGCTGTTGAGGGTGACCTGCCAGCCGCCACGGGTCTTGCGCACGATGACGTCGGGCACCGCGTAATCGGCCGCGGGCACGGTCCAGGCGCGTCCCGGGCGCGGCTCCAGCCGCAGGATCAGGGAATGGGCCGAGCGGAACGTGGCTTCGTCGCAGCCCACGGCGGCGCACAGGCGCGCGGCGTTGCCCGTGGCCAGCAGGGCCAGGTGCTGGGCGCAGATCTGCCGGGCACAGGCCAGGGCCGCGGCATCGGCCGCTTCGGGCAGTTGATCCCGATCCGGGTTGCGCAGCTGCAACAGCAGGCATTCCGCCATATCGCGCGCGCCGATGCCGGGCGGATCGAACGACTGCAACAGGGATAGGGCCGCCTTCAGCTCGTCGATGTCCGGCTCCAGCTCCGCCGGCAGCCACTCCAGGATCTCCTCCAGCGGCGATCCCAGGTAGCCGTTTTCGTCCAGCTCGTCGATCAGCAGACCCGCCAGCGCGACGTCGCGCGGCGCGGCGCGAGTCAGCATCAGCTGGCCCAGCAGATGCTCGCGCAGCGTATCCGGCCGCGCGGCCTCGGGCCGGCTGGAATCTTCATCGGGGTAGACCCCGCCCGAGCCCGGCATTTCGTCCACCGGCGTCTCGCGTTCGGCGGCGGGCTCGTCATCCTGCACGGAGGACTCGCGGTCGGACTCGGCCGGCGCCTCGGCCGACGGCGCTTCGTCCTGCCGCTCCAGCAGCGGGTTCTCCGCCAGCACTTGCGAAATCTCGGCTTCGAGGTCGAGCGTGGACAGCTGCAACAATCGGATCGATTGCTGCAGTTGTGGCGTCAGCGTCAGATGCTGACCAGGTCGCAGTTCTAAAATTGGACGGGTCATAGGTACAATATTTTGCATGATGAATCTGACTTCGCCCGCAAGCGTCCGCCAGGACTGCCGCCTTATTGGCCAGACCCTGCTCAAACTGGCGCTCCCCCGACTCGTAATGCGCGCGATCGTCATCGCCGTCGCCCTGGTCATCTGGTATCTGGCCGCCAACTGGATACTGAATTTCGGCCGCACCGTGAACTACGACTTCCTGCATTCCCTGGGGCAGCCGACGGTGGACATGGTGCAGAAGGTCAATCCCTACATCTGGTGGGTGGTGGCCGGCATCTGGACCCTGATCGTGTTCTTCACGTTGCGCGCCTGGCTGTCCGCCAGCCTGGCTTCCGGCAGCGCCACGCCGGTCGAAACCAGCGTGCTGGCCGACCTGGCGCCCAGCCTGTCCGAGGAAACCCTGGGCGTGCTGCGCTGGACCTGGGGCGACCGCCAAGAACCCTTCACGGTGGGCGACTTGCGCCGCTCCCTGTCTGAAATCCGCCACAACCGAGCCGGCAAGATCGCCATGGTCGCGGAACAGGCCCGCATCCTGGAATCGTCCGACCGCGCGACGCCCCGTGATCCTCGCGACGAAGTCCGCCGCGAAGCGCGCACTGAAGGGCGCAGCGAACGTTATGTCGAACCGCGCATCGGTCCGGCCAGGTAAGTCCATCCTCCCGCCATTCCCATAGCAGGCCGCCCCAGGGCGGCCTGTCTGTTTTGGTCAATGGCCCGCGAGACACCCCCCGCCTTATGCAATCGCGGGCCTCGCACCATAGCGCGCGGCGGCTGCCCAACCCCGGCTTTGCTGAATTTTCTTCAGCAAAATGCCCCGCGGAAGGACCGTACCCCGCCTTCACGCAAAAGAGTATTCAGTTGCGCTTACGGCGAAAATATGTTCGACTAGCAACCTATGGCCGCTTACCGCACCCCCTTCGCGATTGCCACCGGACGCTACGACGCTCCGGTTGCCGGCCTGCGCGCTCGTTCCTCCACCTACGCGCTATCGCTATACCTACCGATCGGTTGCCGGGCCTAGTGTCCCCGTGGTAGCTCGGCAACCACGTTTGCCACACGCGATTTCCCCCTTTTATCTCTGAATCCTGCCGGCCAATCACGGCAAACCTTGGCACAAGACCGCCATCCGGTTGCGCGCCGCCCAGGGAAGCATTCCCGGGATTCAAAAGAAACCGATCGAGGTGTAGTAATGATGCTTGCCAACCCCGCCACCAAATACGTCCCCTTCGCGCCCTTTACCCGCGACTTTTCCGAACGCACCTGGCCCAGCCGCCGCATCACCAAGGCGCCGATCTGGATGAGCACGGACCTGCGCGACGGCAACCAGGCGCTGATCGAACCGATGAGCGTGGAGCGCAAGGTCCGCTTTTTCGAGCAGCTGGTGAAGATCGGCTTCAAGGAAATCGAAGTGGGCTTCCCGTCCGCCTCGCAGACCGACTTCGATTTCGTGCGCAAGCTCATCGATGAAAAGCGCATTCCCGACGACGTCACCATCATCGTGCTGACCCAGTCGCGCGAAGACCTGATCAGCCGCACGGTGGAATCCGCCGCCGGCGCCAAGCAAGCCATCGTCCACCTGTACAACGCCTGCGCCCCGGCGTTCCGCAAGGTCGTGTTCAACATGAGCAAGGACGAGATCAAGAACATCGCCACCACCGGCACACGCCTGGTGAAGCAGTACATGGCGCAGCACCCGGAAACGCAATGGCGCTACCAGTACTCGCCTGAAGTCTTCAGCACGACCGAACCCGAGTTCGCGCTGGAAGTCTCCAACGCCGTGGCCGACGTATGGCAGCCCACGCCCGAGTGCAAGATGGTGCTGAACCTGCCCGCCACCATCGAGGCCACCAGCCCCAACCTGTACGCCGACCAGATCGAATGGATGCACAAGAACCTGGCGCGCCGCGACAGCATCGTGCTCAGCGTGCACCCGCACAATGACCGCGGCACCGCCGTGGCCGCCGCGGAATTCGCCGTGATGGCCGGCGCCGATCGCATCGAAGGCTGCCTCTTCGGCAGCGGCGAGCGCACCGGCAACGTCGACCTCGTCACGCTCGCATTGAACCTCTACACGCAAGGTGTGCATCCGGGCCTGGACTTCTCGGACATCGACGAAGTGCGCCGCTGCGCCGAGTACTGCAACCAGTTGCCGGTCCACCCGCGCCATCCGTACGCGGGCGACCTCGTCTTCACCGCGTTCTCGGGCTCGCACCAGGACGCCATCAAGAAGGGCTTTGCCCAGCAGCAGGCCGATGCCGTCTGGGAAGTGCCGTACCTGCCGATCGACCCGGCCGACCTCGGCCGCAGCTACGACGCCGTCATCCGCGTGAACAGCCAGTCCGGCAAGGGCGGCGTGTCGTACCTGCTCGAACAGGAGCACGGCCTGGTGTTGCCGCGCCGCCTGCAGATCGAATTCAGCCGCGCCATCCAGCGCGTCACCGATGAGACCGGCCGCGAAGTCACGGCCGACGACGTGCACACGATCTTCAACCGCGAGTACCTCGAGCAGAAGTCGCCTTGGAAGCTGGTGCGCCACCGCATCGACGGCAATCCGTCGGCCGGCGAAGGCCAGCATTTCAGCATCGAAGCTGAATTGGAATACAACGGCGAACGCCGCATCGTGACGGGCAAGGGCGACGGCGCCATCTCGGCCTTCGTGGCCGCGCTGGACGTGCCCGTGCGCATCATGGACTACCACGAGCATGCCATCGGCACCGGTACCGACACGCGCGCCGCGTCGTATGTCGAACTGCGCGTCGGCGAATCGAGCACGGGCTTTGGCGTGGGCATCGACCGCGACATCGTGACAGCCTCGTTCCAGGCCGTGCTGAGCGCCGTCAACCGCCACATCAATGCCGGCGCCGTGACCGCCACCGAGCAAGAAACCGCCGAAACCGCGTGATCCGCAATCCGGCGTAAAAAAGCCAGCCTTATCGGGCTGGCTTTTTCTTTGGGCGCGCCGCGCTTATCCGCGCGGCCAGATGTCGGCAGCGCCGATATCCGGCGCGGTGGCGGCCAACAGCCGCTGATGAACCCACGCCGCCATCGCCAGCGTGCGGTGGTCGCTATAGCGCGCACCGACCAGTTGCAGCCCCACGGGCAGGCCTTGCGGGCCGGTGGCGAAGGGCAGGCTGAGGGTGGGATGGCCGAATACCGTCCACGCGCGCGAGAACTGCGGATCCCCCGTGCCCAGGTCCGCGAACGGCGCCTCGCCGCTCGCGCTGGGCGCAAGCAGCACATCGTACTTGTCGAACCAGGCATCCACCCGCGCCCGGCTTTCGGCAACGCGCATCAGGTTCTTCTGATGTTCTTCAGCGGTAATGCGCGAGCCCGCTTCCAGGATGGACTGGATCTTGGGGCTGAGCTGCGCCGCATGCTCCAGACGCTCGTAGGCCAGCGCCTGCGAAGCTTCAAACGCCATGATGTCCGCATGCAGCTGCACCAGAACGCAATGCTCGGGCGGCAGCGGCAATTCCTCGACCACGGCGCCGGCGCGGGACAGGATGGCCGCAGCCTGCGCGTAGGCTTCCTTGGTTTCGGGCAGCGCATGCCGCCATTGCAGGCTGCGGTACATGCCAATGCGCGGCTTGCCGTCGTAGGCCAGATCGAGCATGCGCGGATCGCGCATCAGGACGGAAGCAAACAGCGCCACGTCCGGCACCGAACGCGCGAAACCGCCGATGGTGTCCAGGGACTCCGCCAGGCTTTTGACGCCCGCGCGGGAAATGCTGCCGAAGGTGGGCTTGAAGCCCACGATGCCGCAATAGGAAGCGGGGCGGATGATGGAAGCCGCCGTCTGCGTGCCCAATGCGAAGGGCACCATGTCGTCGGCTACCGCCGCGGCCGAGCCGCTGGACGAGCCGCCCGGCGAATAGGCCTCGTTGCGGGGGTTGCGCGTGGGGCCAGCCAGATAGGTGGCGAATTCGGTCGTCACGGTCTTGCCGACGACGATCGCGCCCGCGCCCCGGCACAGCGCCACCGAGGCCGCGTCCAGGCCCGGATGGTGGCGTTCATAGATGGGCGAGCCATAGCGCGTGGGCAGGTCGACGGTGTCGAACAGGTCCTTCACGCCCATGGGCAGGCCATGCAGCACGCCACGCAGCGCGCCGCGGTCCAGTTCCTGCGCGCGATCCAGCGCAGCCTGCTTTTGCAGCGCGGTCCAGGCATGGATGGTGCTTTCGCGTTGCTCGATGCGCGCAAAGCAGGCGCGCACCAATTGCTCCGCGGTCAATTCGCGCCGTTGCAGCTTGCGCGCGGCTTCCAGCGCGCCAAGTCTGTTCAAGGCAGTAGACATGGTCCTTTCCTCTTTACCGGTACCGCGCGTCTCGCGCGGCAGCAAAATACGCACCCGGTCCCCTTTGACCGAGGATCCGCCGTTTCGCGCGGCATGTTGCCGCGCAGTTCGGATGGACCGACTCCAGCCATTGTGCGCGCTGCGTCAATTGGGATAAACACCGAAAAAGCCGTTTTTCCCCGGGAAAATCGCATGCCGCGCCATGGCAATTTATTGTTGCGTCGGCATCAGCATAGCGCAAACCCGTGCAATACAAAGGTCATATTTGTCGAGTAAGATGAAATCGTTTTCACGAAAACCGGCAGCAATCCCGCCATGGCCTCGCGCTCGTCGCCCCGCTTTTCCATCATTGAAGTGGCCCGCAAGGCCGGGGTTTCCCCGGCGACGGTTTCGCGCGCGTTCAACCAGCCCGAGATCGTGCATCCGGACACGCTCGCGCATATTCGCAACGTCGCCAAGCGCGCCGGCTTCCGGCCCAATCGCGTGGGCCGAAGCCTGCGTTCGGGCAGCACGCGCACCATCGGCCTGATCCTGCCCACGCTGTCCAACCCCGTGTTCGCCGAATGCTTCGAAGGCGCGGAGCGGCGCGCGCGGGAATCAGGCTACAGCGTCATGCTGACGGCCACCGGCTACGATCCCGCGGTGGAATCCGCGGCGGTCCAGGGCCTGATGGACCACCAGGTGGATGGCCTGATCCTGACGGTCGCGGACGCCGCCAAGAGCGCCACGCTGGACGACCTGGACCATGCCGGCATTCCCTACGTGCTGGTCTACAACGAGTCCGGCGCCCATCCCTTCGCGTCGGTCGACAATCGCGCCGCCGCCAGCGACATGGTGGCTCACCTGGCCGCGCTGGGCCATCGCCGCATCGCCCTGGTGACGGGTCCGCTGACCGCGTCGGACCGCGCCCGCCGCCGCTTGACCGGCGCGCGCGCCTGCGCCAAGCGGCTGGGCCTTGACGACATCCAGCACATCTCCATGAGTTCACACACGGGCAGCGACCTGGATGCCCTGAAGGCCGCGCTGCGCGGCAAGCAGGCGCCCACCGCCTTGTTCTGTTCCAACGATCTGCTGGCCACCGCGGTCATCGCGGACCTGGTCGGCCTGGGGCTGTCCGTGCCCGCCGATATCTCGGTGTGCGGCTTCGACGGCATGCGCTTTGGCGCCTTGCTGACGCCCCCCCTGACCACCGTGGCCCAGCCCAGCGACGGCATCGGCGAAACGGCCTGCTCGAACCTGCTGGCGCAGATCCAGGGCCAACCGCCGCATTCGGACCGCCTGCCGCATTGCATCGTCGTCGGCGGCACCGCCGCGCCGGTGCGCCGCTGAGGCCTTTACCTACAACACTATTCTTCGGCACACGCGTCATGCTCATCGCACAAATCACCGACCTGCACATGCGCACCCCGGGCGACAAGGCCTACGGCATCATCGATCCGGCGGCGTTCCTGGCGCCCGCGGTGCGCGCGCTCAATGCCCTGGCCCCGCGCCCCGACTGCGTGCTGATCACGGGCGACCTGACCGACCTGGGTCGCCCGCACGAATATCAAGTGCTGCGCGAACACCTGCAGGCGCTGGAAATTCCGTATTTCCTGCTGCCCGGCAACCACGACGACCGCGCCGAGCTTCGCGCCGCCTTCCCGGACCACGCCTATCTGCAAGGCGAGAGCCCTTTCATCCAGTACGCCATCGAGACCTATCCGTTGCGCATGCTGGCGCTGGACACGGTCGTGCCCATGAAAAGCCACGGTGAACTCTGCCAGGACCGCCTGGACTGGCTGGCCACGCGCCTGGCCGAACAGCCGGAACGCCCCACGCTGGTCCTGATGCACCACCCGCCTTTCCTGACCGGCATCGAGCACATGGACGCCATCGGCCTGCTGGCTGGCGCGCCCGAGCTCGAACGCATCGTGGCGCGCTTCCCCAACGTGGAGCGCGTGCTTTGCGGCCACCTGCACCGCACGATCTTCCAGCGCTTCGGCGGCACCATCGCCTCCACCTGTCCGGGCACCGCGCACCAGCTCGCGCTGGAGCTGGGGCCGCGGCCGACGCTGCAGTACATCATGGAACCGCCGGGCTACCAGCTCCACTGGTGGCAAGGCAAGAACCTGGTCACACACCACGCCGTCATTGGGGAATACCCCGGCCCGTACCCCTTCGCCTGAGGCCGAAGCTAGACTACGAAAGTTTGTCCTGCCATACATCCGTCATGTTTGCGCTGCACAATGAAAAGGTTTTCATAACAGGCAACAATGCGGATCTAACTATTAGATCTTCGAGACAGCATGTCATCCATCGTTCTGGATAACCTCACCAAACAGTACGGCAACGCTGCCGCCATCCATGGCGTGAGCTTCACGGTTCCCGCCGGCAGTTTCACGGTTCTGCTGGGTCCGTCTGGCTGCGGCAAATCCACCACCTTGCGCATGATTGCCGGGCTGGACACGCCGACCTCGGGCACGATCCACATCGGCGACCGCGACGTCACGCAGTTGCCGCCCGCCAAGCGCCGCATCTCCATGGTGTTCCAGTCGTACGCGCTGTTTCCGCACCTGTCGGTGCGCGAGAACATCCTGTTCGGCCTCAAGGTGCGCAAAGAACCGGCCCGCGACTACGACCGTCGCCTGCAACGCGTGGCGGGCCTGCTGGGCCTGAACCATCTGCTGGACCGCAAGCCATCGCAACTGTCCGGCGGACAACAGCAGCGCGTGGCGCTGGGCCGCGCCGTGATTTCCGAGGCGCCGGTCTGCCTGATGGACGAACCGCTGTCCAACCTGGACGCGCAGCTGCGCCATGAAATGCGCCGCGAGATCCGCGCCTTGCAGCAAGACCTGGGCATCACCATGGTCTACGTGACGCACGACCAGACCGAAGCCATGAGCATGGCCGACCAGGTGGTGCTGCTGCGCGGCGGCAAGATCGAACAGCACGACACGCCCGACGCCTTGTACGCGCGTCCGGCCACCGAATTCGCGGCGCGCTTCATCGGCACGCCGCCCATGAACCTGATCGGCCTGACCTCCGGGCAAGGCGCCACGGCCATCGCCGGCACGCAGAGCCGCGCCGTCGCCGGCGCCCCCGCCGGCGCCGTGAAGCTGGGCGTGCGCCCGGAGCACATCCGCATCGACGCCAACGGCATTCCCGCCACCGTGGAAAGCGTGGAGTACTTCGGCGCGGATTCCATCGTGGTCTGCCGCGTGGGCGACACCAGCGGCGTGGCCGTGCGCGTGGGCGGCCATCTGCGTGCCAGTGCGGGCGAAACACTGGGCCTGTCCTGGCAGGACAGCCAGCAGCACTTCTTTGCCGCCGATTCGGCGGTCATCAACTCCGCCGGCCGCTAGGGCCTGTACTCAGCAAAGGAAACCAACATGCGTCGCATCGTACTGAAAACCCTGGCCGCCAGCCTGGCCGCCGCCTGCCTGTCGCTGCCTGCGCAGGCGCAGAACAAGCCCGTCGAGGTCGAGTTCTATTACCCCGTCGCGGTCGGCGGCCCGATCACCAAGATCGTCGACGACATGGTGGCGGATTTCCAGAAGGAAAATCCCGACATCAAGATCAAGCCGATCTACGCCGGCTCCTACCAGGACTCCATCGCCAAGGCGCTGACCGCGCTCAAGGGCGGCACGCCGCCGCAGCTGGCGGTGCTGCTGTCCACCGACATGTTCACGCTGATCGACGAGGACGCCATCGTTCCGATCGACAGCCTGGCCAAGAGCGACGCCGACAAGAAGTGGCTGGGCGGCTTCTATGACGCCTTCATGCAGAACAGCCGCAGCGGCGGCCATACCTGGGGCGTGCCGTTCCAGCGTTCGACCATCGTCATGTACTACAACAAGGACCTATTCAAGGCCGCGGGGCTGGACCCCGAACGCGCGCCGGCGACCTGGGCCGAACTGGTCGATTACGGCAAGAAGCTGACCAAGCAGGACGCCTCCGGCAACACCACGCAGTGGGGCATCGAGATCCCCTCGGGCGGCGCGTTCGCCTACTGGCTGTTCCAGGCGCTGACCACGCCTAACGGCGCGATCCTGATGAACGAGGCCGGCAACGAGGTCTACCTGGACAAGCCGGCGGTGGTGGAAGCCGCGCAGTTCTGGCGCGACCTGTCGGCCAAGCACAAGATCATGCCGACCGGCACCATCGACTGGGGCACCACGCCCAAGGACTTCCTGGAAAAGAAGGCCGCCATGGTCTGGACGACGACGGGCAACCTGACCAACATCCGCAAGAACGCCGACTTCCCGTTCGGCGTGGCCATGATGCCGCAGCAAAAGCGCGGCGGCAGCCCGACCGGCGGCGGCAACTTCTACATCTTCAAGAGCGGCACGCCGGCGCAGCAGCAGGCCGCGCTGAAGTTCGCGCAATGGGTCACCACGCCCGAACGCGCCGCCGACTGGAGCATCGCCACGGGCTACGTGGCCGTGACCCCGGCCGCCTGGCAGACCGAAAAGATGAAGAAGTACGCGCAGGAAGTGCCGGCCGCCGCGGTCGCGCGCGACCAGCTGGAAGTCAGCGTGGCGGAGTTCTCCACGCATGAGAACCAGCGCGTCACCAAGACCCTGAACGACGCCCTGCAAGCCGCCCTGACGGGTTCCAAGACGCCGCAGCAGGCCCTGACCGACGCGCAACGCGAGGCCGACCGCATACTGCGTCCCTACAAGTAAGCCGACAAGCACGATGAGCCGCTCTTTGAACGCGCTGTACGGCTGGCTGCTGTTGCTGCCAGCCCTCGTGCTGCTCGCCGCCTTCACGCATTACCCGGCGGTGGCGACGCTATGGCACAGCTTTTTCTCCACCCCCAAGGGCGCGCGCCCCGCGCGCTTCGTGGGGCTGGACAATTACGCCGTCATGCGCGACGACCCCGTATTCTGGCAGTCGCTGTGGAACAACCTGTGGTTCGCGCTGGGCACCATCCCCACGTCCATCGGCATCGCGCTGATCATGGCGCTGTGGGTCAACCGCAACCTGAGCGGTCGCGGTTTCCTGCGCATGGCCTACTTCACGCCCACGGTGCTGCCCATGGTGGCGGTGGCCAACATCTGGCTGTTCTTCTACACGCCGCAGTACGGGCTGATCGCCCAGGTGATGCAGCTGTTCGGCTCGCCGGGCCCCAACTGGCTGGGCAACCGCGAAACCGCGCTGCCCGCGCTGATGCTGGTGACCGTCTGGAAGGAAGCCGGCTTCTTCATGATCTTCTACCTGGCGGCCCTGCAGACGGTATCGCCGTCGCTGCGCGAGGCCGCGATGCTGGAAGGCGCGTCGCGCTGGCAGTATTTCCGCCGCATCCTGTGGCCGCTGCTGATGCCCACCACGCTCTTCGTGCTGATCAACGCCCTGATCAACGCGTTCCGGCTGGTGGACCACGTGGTGGTCATGACGCGCGGCGGTCCGGATAACGCCAGCACGCTGCTGCTGTACTACATCTACCAGGTGGGTTTCAGTTTCTGGGACACGGCTTACGCCGCCACGCTGACCGTCGTGTTGCTGGTGGTGCTGGCGCTGACCGCGCTGGTCAAGTTCCGCTGGCTGGACCGCAGGACGCACTATCAATGAAAGACAAGCTCGATACCCTGGGCGCCTGGGCGCTCGGCCTGCTGTGGATCCTGCCCCTGGCCTATGCCATGTGGGCAGCGTTCCACCCGCCCGCCTACGCGACCCGCTTTGACCTGTTCGCCCCGCTGACGCTGGACAACTTCGTGCGCGCCTGGCATGCCGCGCCGTTCCCGCGTTATTTCCTCAACACCTTCCTGCTGGTCACCATGGTGCTGGCGGCGCAATTGGTGCTGTCGACCCTGGCCGGCTATGCCTTCGCGCGCTTCGAATTCCGCGGCCGCGATTTCGTCTTCATGCTGGTGCTGCTGCAGCTGATGATCATGCCGGACGTGCTGCTGGTGGAGAACTACCGCTCCATGAGCCAGCTGGGCATCCGCGACACGGTGTTCGCCATCGGCCTGCCTTACTTCGCATCCGCCTTCGGCATCTTCCTGCTGCGCCAGACCTTCAAGACGGTGCCGCGCGAACTGGAAGAAGCCGCGCGCATGGAGGGCGCCAACGCGCTCCAGGTGCTGTGGAAGGTGTATGTGCCGCTGGCCAAGCCGATCTACGTGGCCTACGGGCTGGTGTCGGTCAGCCACCACTGGAACAACTTCCTGTGGCCGCTGATCATCACCAACTCGGTCGAATCGCGGCCGCTGACGGTGGGCCTGCAGGTGTTCTCATCGACCGACCAGGGCATCGACTGGTCGGTCATCACGGCCGCCACGCTGATGTCGGCGGCGCCGCTCCTGATCGCCTTCCTGCTGTTCCAGCGGCAGTTCGTGCAGTCGTTCATGCGGGCTGGCATCCGCTAGGCCCGCCTGCAGGACCAGCCCAAGTGAAAACTGCCCCTACAGGGGCAGTTTTTCTTGGGGATGAAGCCGGATCGCTCAGTAACCCACCGTCAGCCCGGGCAGGTCCACCGTGATGCGCGGACGCTCCAGCGCCAGCGCCAGGTGTTCCGCGAACTCGCGGGCCTCTTTTTCGTCGGAGGACAGGGTGTCGTAGCCCAGCGCGTCGGCCACGCCCAGCACCTTGTCCAGCAGCAGGACCTTGCCGCTGGGACGCAGCGGTTCGCAGCCCAGCGTTTCCCAGGCGCTGTCGAACCAGTCGCGCGCATCGCTCTGGCGCTGCGGCGAGGGCTCGACGCTGGCCGAGAGGTCGAGCGAACGGCGGGAGTCGAAAACGATGGTGATGTCGCTGCGCATGTCGTGGTTCCTTGGGGTGGCGTCAGGCGAGTAGGGTAGGCAAAAAACGCCGGGCAGATTGTCCGCCCGGCGACATTGGGCTCGCCGGCTTACCAGCCGCGCGACACCTCCCAGGTGACTTCGGCGTTTGCCGCCAAGGACTGGCGCATCATGTCCAGCAGGGGGAAGGCGCGTTCCTTCAGGCCCACCATGCGGGCCATGGGCGAGGCCGGGGCCTTGTCCTCGTCTTCTTCCTCGGAGCCGTCATGGGCGCTCTGGTATTCGTCGATCGCGCGTTCGATGCCGCTGATGGCCGGCCCCAGCTGCTCGACGGTGAAAACGCCGCGCTCCGGGATCTTGTCCTTGAAGGACTTGCCGGCCGCCAACAGCAGCGCGCCGGCATGGTCGGTCAGCATCAGAACCTCGGCCACGACCTTGGAATGAAAGGTGATCAGCATATTCCAGTCTCCCACATTGATTACTTACATACACTACCGCAACACCAGGGGGACTGCCAACTGGCCTGGGGCAGCATGTCCGACGGCCGGCGCCATGCGTCCCCCGGACCTGTCCGTGCAGCGTTCCCGCCCAGGGCGCGGGCCTGTCCAATGGCCAAATCAAGCTATGATTCAGGAGATTCCCGTGACAGCGGGACCTGACGCGGCCATGAATCCGGCACGCGCGGTCCGCCCGGCTACGCCGCCCCCTGTCCGCTCCGCCCGACAGGCCCGGCCTGTGCGGGCGCGTCCGTCACTAACTCAGAACTTCTCCAGACGCCCATGCTCCTCGAGCAACAAAAACAGCTTATCTCCCTGATCCAGGCCGCCGTCGCGCAAAGCCTGCCCGACGCCGTGGCAAATGTGCTGCTGGAGCGCCCCAAGGTCGCCGCCCACGGCGATGTCGCCACCAATGTGGCCATGCAGCTGGCCAAGCCGGCCCGCCGCAACCCGCGCGAACTGGCCCAGGCCATCGTCGACGCCCTGATGGCGCAGCCCGGCGCCGCCGGCCTGATCGAATCCGCTGAAATCGCCGGCCCCGGCTTCATCAACCTGCGCATTACCGCCGCCGCGCGCCAGGCCGTCATCGCCGCCGTGGCCGAGCAGGGCGCCGCCTTCGGCCGCGCGCCGCGCAATGGCGAAAAGATTCTCGTCGAATTCGTGTCGGCCAACCCCACCGGCCCGCTGCACGTGGGCCATGCCCGCCAGGCCGCGCTGGGCGACGCCATCTGCCGCCTGTATGACGCCATCGGCTGGGACGTCACCCGCGAGTTCTATTACAACGACGCCGGCAACCAGATCCAGAACCTGGCCATCAGCGTGCAGGCCCGCGCCCGCGGCCTGACGACCGATTCCCCCGAGTGGCCCGCCGACGGCTACAAGGGCGACTACATCGCCGACATCGCGCGCGACTTCCAGGCCGGCGCGACCGTCCACTCCGATGGCGTGGACGTCACCGCCACGGGCGACGTCGACAACCTGGACGACATCCGCGTCTTCGCCGTGGCCTACCTGCGCCGCGAACAGGACCTGGACCTGCAGGCCTTCGGCCTGGCGTTCGACAACTACTACCTGGAAAGCTCGCTCTATACCTCCGGCCGCGTCGAAGCGACCGTCAAGGCGCTGATCGCCGGCGGCCACACCTACGAGGAAGGCGGCGCGCTGTGGCTGCGCACCACCGAACTGGGCACGGGCGACGACAAAGACCGCGTCATGCGCAAAAGCGAAGGCGGCTACACCTACTTCGTGCCGGACGTGGCCTACCACAAGGCCAAATGGGAGCGGGGCTTCCATCGCGCCGTGAACATCCAGGGCAGCGACCACCACGGCACCGTGGCGCGCGTGCGCGCCGGCCTGCAGGCGCTGGAAGAGGGCATCCCCAAGGACTACCCGGCCTACGTGCTGCACAAGATGGTCAAGGTCATGCGCGGCGGCGAAGAGGTCAAGATCTCCAAACGCGCCGGCAGCTACGTGACCATGCGCGACCTGATCGACTGGGTCGGCCGCGACGCGGTGCGCTACTTCCTGATCCAGCGCCGCGCCGACACGGAATTCGTGTTCGACGTGGACCTGGCGCTGTCCAAGAGCGACGAAAACCCCGTCTATTACATCCAGTACGCGCACGCCCGCATCTGCTCGGTCATCAACAACGCTGCCATGCCGGCCGCCGACGTGGCCCAGGCCGACGCGGCGCTGCTGACCGCCCCCACCGAATTCGCGCTGATGCAACGCCTGGCCGAATTCCCCAGCGTGGTGGCACTGGCGGCGCAGGAACTGTCGCCGCACCACATCGCCTTCTGGCTGCGCGACTGCGCCTCGGACTTCCATGCCTGGTACGGCGCCGAGCGCGTGCTGATCGACGACACGGCCCTGAAGCTGGCCCGCCTGCGCCTGGCCTCGACCACGCGCCAGGTGCTGGCCAACGGCCTGGAGCTGATGGGCGTGTCGGCGCCCGAGCGGATGTAACATCGGTTCATGGCAACCAAGCGCAAAACCACCACCCGCCGGTCCTCCGGCGAAAGCGGCAGCACCCTGTACGGCGCGCTGGCCGGCTTGCTCATCGGCCTGATCGTGGCCGCCGTCGTCGCCTTCTACGTCACCAAGGCGCCCGTGCCCTTCGTCGACCGGGCCAGCCGCCAGGGCGACAACGGCAAGCTGCCGGATCCGCGCCAGGCGCCGGACCCCAACGCCGGCCTGTATGGGCGCGATGGCGGCGCCGGCACCCCGTCCACCGGCCCCACCGCCACGGCGCCCGTGCCGCTGCCGGGCGCAGGCACGGCTACCGGGCCAGCCACGGGTCCCGCCGCCTCCAAGGGCGACGACACCCCCGCCAAGCTGGACGACCTGGGCGCGCTGATCGCCACCCTGCCCACATCCAAGGCGCCCGCCGTGGCCTCGGCCGCACCGGCCGCCGCCCCCAGCCAGGCGCCCACGCCCATCTCCAAGCCCGCCCCCACGCCGGCGCCCAAGCCTGCCGCCACCGCATCCGCGGCCAACGGCACGTATTACCTGCAGGCCGGCGCGTTCCGGGGCGAAAACGACGCGGAATCCCTCAAGGCCCGCATCATTCTGCTGGGCCTGCCGGTGGCGGTGCAAAAGGCCGAAGTGAACGGCAAGTCCATCAACCGGGTCCGGGTGGGGCCCTTTGCCCGCCTGGACGACATGAACCGGGCCCGCGGCCGCCTGGGCGAGAACAAGATCGAAACCGCCGTGGTCCGCCAGTAATGTGCGCCGCCGCGGCCGCAAGCATTGAACTTATCCGGCCCCGGGCCTGTCTGTAACTTTTTACTCAGGAACCTCTCATCCATGCTGTCCCCCAAGATAATCCGCATCCTGGCCGCGGCCGCGCTGACCGCCACGGCATTCTTCAGCCCGGCTAGCCACGCGCAAGGCGCGCAGCAGTCCGTCGCCATCAATCCGCCGCTGCCGTCGGACACCCCGGGCAAGATCGAGGTCCTGGAATTCTTCGCCTACACCTGCCCGCACTGCGCCGCCATGGAACCCATGGTTGAAGACTGGGCCAAGACCGCGCCGCCGGACGTGGTGCTCAAGCAGGTTCCGATCGCGTTCAACGCCGGCATGAAGCCGCTGCAACAGCTCTACTACACGCTGCTGGCCCTGGACCGCCCGGATCTGCACCCCAAGGTCTTTGCCGCCATCCACGGCGAGCACAAGCGCCTGTTCGACAAGAAGGCGATGGGCGAATGGATCGCCACGCAGGGCGTGGACCGCGAGAAGTTCGACTCGGTCTTCGATTCGTTCAGCGTGCAGACGCAGGTGCAGCGCGCCACCCAACTCGCCGACGCCTACCGCATCGACGGCACCCCGTCGTTCGCCGTCGGCGGCAAGTTCATGACCTCGCCGGTCATGGCCGGCAACAGCTACGAAGGCGCGCTGAAGGAAGTGACCCGCCTGATCCCGCTGGCACGCAACTGATACGCTTCAAGCGAAATCCGCCACGCCCCGAGCCGCCAGGCCGGGGCGTTTTTCTTTGTGGTTCCAGCCTGGGCCCGCGCTACACTTTCCGCACAACAATTCGCCGCGACAGCGGCACACAATGGGTGGAAGACAAATGAAGCAGCGATTCCCGCGCAGCCGCGCGATGCTGGGCCTGTGCCTCGCGCTGGCCGCCGGCCTGGCGCAAGCCAACGAAGCCGACGGCGTGAAGATCGGCGTCCTCACCGACATGGCGGGCGTCACCGCCGACGCCACCGGCAAGGGTTCGGTCGAAGCCGCCCGCCTGGCCATCGAGGAAATGGGCGGCACCCTGCTGGGCAAGCCCATCTCGCTGGTCTCGGGCGACCATCAGCACCGGCCCGACATCGGCAGCAGCATGGCGCGCAAGTGGTACGACACGGACGGCGTGGACGTGATCGTGGACGTGCCCAACTCGTCGGTCGCGCTGGCGGTGCAGGGCATCGCGCGCGACAAGAAAAAGCTGGTGCTGTTCTCCAGCCCTGGCACCACGGCACTGACCCAGGCACAGTGCTCGCCCTACGGCGTGCAATGGACCTACACCACCTATGCGCTGTCGCGCGGCACGGCGACCGCGGTGGTCAACGAAGGCAACAAGCGCTGGTTCATCCTGGCCTCCGACTATGCGTTCGGCAAGCAGCTGGCGGCGGACACGGAAACCGTGGTCAAGGCAAACGGCGGCGAGGTGGTGGGCACCGTCTACCACCCGCTGAACGCATCGGATTTCGCGTCCTTCCTGTTGCAGGCGCAAGCCTCCAAGGCGCAGATCATCGCCATCGCCAACGCGGGCGGCGACACCATATCGGCCATCAAGCAGGCCGCGGAATTCGGCATCGGCGGCGCGCAGCAGCTGGCGGCCATGCTGCTGCTGATCACCGACGTCCACAGCCTGGGCCTGCAGGCCGCGCAGAAGACCTACCTGACCGTTCCGTCCTACTGGGACATGAACGACGGCACCCGCGCCTTCGCCAAGAAGTTCGAGGCCCGCGTGGGACGTCCGCCCACCTTCCTGCAGGCCGGCGTCTACGGCTCGGTGCGCCATTACCTGCAAGCCGTGAAGGCCGCCGGCACGGTGGACGCCGATGCCGTCATGGCCAAGATGAAATCGCTGCCCATCGACGACCCCTTCAGCCTGAATGCGCGCATCCGCGAGGACGGCCTGGTGGTGCGTGACATGATGCTGGCGCAGGTGAAAACACCGGCGCAGTCCAAGGCGCCCTGGGACTACTACAACATCGTGCGCAATATCCCCGGCGCCACGCTGGCCTGGCCCTTGTCGGAAAGCCAGTGTCCGCTGGTCAAGCCATGACGCAGGCGGTGACCCTGGCCGACTTCGGCAGCTTCTACGCGGGCGGGCGGCAGGTGCGCATCGATGGCCTGCCGCAGCGCGATATCGCGTTCACGCAAAGCGCGTCGCTCGCCTACGACCCCAACGGCCTGTATCACTTCGAGCAGGCCTACGTGCAGTACTTCATCCCGGCGCGGCTGGCGCATCCATTGCCCATCGTGCTGCTGCATGGCGGCGGCATGACGGGCGCGATGTGGGAGCAGACCCCGGATGGCCGCCCGGGCTGGATGCAGCATTTCCTGCGTCAGGGCCATGCGGTGTACGTGGTCGACAACGTCGAACGCGGCCGGGCAGGGTGGGCGCCGTTCAAGGAGGTCTGGCCCGAGCCGCCCATCATCCGCAATGCCGAAGAAAGCTGGACGCTGTTCCGCTTCGGCCGCGCCGAAGACTACGCGGCGCGGCGCGCGTTCGACGGGCAACGTTTTCCGGTCGCCGCGTTCGACGACTTCATCCGCCACGCAGTGCCGCGCTGGCTGGGCAATAACGATGCGGCGCTACGGGGATTCTGCGCGGTGCTCGACCGCGTGGGACCGTGCCTGGTGATGGCGCACAGCCACGGCGGCGAAGTCGCCTACCGCGCGCTGCATGCGCGGCCGGACCTGGTGCGCGGCGTCATCGGCATCGAGCCCTCGGGTTTCTCGTCCGAGGTAACGGCACAGTCCGTGGCGGACAAGCCCTTTCTGTTCGTCTATGGCGACTACCTGGACGCGACGCCGCTATGGGAAAAGCTGTGCGCCAGCGGCCAGGCCTACGCCGATGAGCTGGCGCGCCAGGGCGCCCGCGTGGAAACCTGGCGTCTGGCCGACATGGGCATCGCCGGCAATTCGCACATGCCCATGATGGACGACAACAGCGACGACATCGCCGCGCGCATCGGCGCCTGGATACGCGGCGCGGCCGCCTGAGGCCGCCGCGCCGCAAGAGCGCTCAGCCCTGGACGGCCGCGGCCTTTTCCAGCGCCTGGGTCAGGTCGGCGATGATGTCGTCCGGCGATTCCAGGCCGATGTGCAGGCGCACCAGGGCATTGTCGCCTTCGCCCCAGTAGCGGTGCTTGGACAGGTCCTTGCCCGACACCAGCTGCACCAGGCTTTCGTAGCCGCCCCAGGAAAAGCCGATGCCAAAGAGCGCCAGTGAATCCACGAACACGCGCGCGGCCGCCGGCGACAGGCGCAGCTCGACGGACAACATGCCATTCGAGCCGGTGCAATCGCGCTGCCACAGCGCATGGCCCGGATCCTGCGGCCAGGCCGGATGGAACAGGCGCACAGTCTCGGGACGGCTCTTGAAGAACTCGCACACCTGCAGGGCATGGCGCGCGTGCTGGGCCATGCGGATCGGCATGGTGCGTACGCCGCGCAAGGCCAGCCAGGCGTCGTCCGCGCTGATGGAATAGCCCATGGCGTACTGCGTGCGGTTGAGCTTGCGGGCAATCTGTTCGTCATTGGTGACGACGGCGCCCAGCATCAGGTCGGAGTGCCCGCCCACGTACTTGGTGCCGGCGATGACGGACACTTGCGCGCCCAGCGTCAGCGGACGGTAGATGTAGCCCGAACCCCAGGTGTTGTCAGTCGCCAGCACCAGGCCGCGGCTCTGCGCGAATGCAGCCATGGCGCCCATGTCCAGCATTTCGAACAGCAGGGATCCGGGCGATTCCACGTACAGCAGCTTGGTGTTCGGACGCACCAGCTCTTCCAGGTCTTCGCCGGCCGCGAAGTAGGTGATCTCGATGTTCATGCGCTTGAGCACCGCGTCGTCCAGTTCGCGCATCGGACCATAGACGCAGTCCGAGATCAGCGCATGGTCGCCGGCCGAGCACAGGGCCATCATGACCATGGTCATCGCCGACAGGCCCGAGGACGCCAGGTAGCAGTGCGTGCCGCCTTCGAGCTGGGTGAAGACCTCTTCCAGCGCCGCATGCGTGTCCATGCCCATGCGCCCGTAGGTGGAGGCGCGGCCGCCTGCCGCCTTGCTGCGCTGGGCTTGCTCCAGCGCGGCGAGGTTCTCGAAGCGTACCGTGCTGGCCCGCATCGGCGGCAGGGGCACCGGCGCCGTGCCGGTTTCGGGGTTGAACGGGGCGGTGCCTGCGTGCTGCAGAAGCGTATCGATGTGTTTGGTGGGCATCTTCAGTGGACTGCTTGCGTATGGACAGGGGCGGAATAAAAGCGATCAGGATGAACCATATCAGGCCAGGCGCAGCCTGTCCCTATTCGCCGATCCAGGTAATGGTTTCGGATTGCGGTGCGCGGTTGGTGCGATAGCTGTTGGCCGGGTGCGCCGTGTCGGCGTAACCGAAGGAAATGCCGCAGACCACGCGGCGGTCCGCGGCGATGCCGAGTTCCTCGCGCAGCACTTCCGGGTACATGGCCAGGGATGCCTGGGCGACCGTGGCCACGCCGTTGGCCTGGGCCGCCAGCAGGAAATTGGCCACATAGCCGCCGCAATCCATGGCGCCGTATTCGCCCAGCGCCTCGTCGGTGGTGACGATGGCCACGTGCGGCGCATCGAACAGCTGGAAATTGCGCATTTCCTGGCGGCGATAGGCCTCGCGGTCGCCACGCGCCACGCCGACCGCGCCATATAGCTGGAAGCCTGATTCGCGCCGGCGGGCCAGGTACTCGCCCTGGTACTCGCGCGGAAATGGAAAATCCGGCGTGAAGCCAGACCGTTCCGCGCGGCGTTGCAGCGCGTCGCGCAGGCGTTCCGTACCCGTGCCTTCGGTGATCGTCACCTGCCAGGGCTGGCAGTTGCACCAGGAGGCGGCACGCTGCGCCAGGTCCAGGATGCGTTCGATGGTGCCGCGCGCGACCGGTGCGGGCAAGAAGGCGCGGCAGCTGTGGCGCGCATGCAGCCACGCTTCGAGCGCGGCATCGGGCCGCGCGTCTGCGTCCTGCAAGGGCTGCGGGGAATGCGGCATGGCGGTGGGGGGCATGGCGATTGTCTCTCCTGATCGGGTCGCACGCATCCCGCCAGGGACGCATGCGGCATGCATGATGGGCACGTCTTTCCCTTTATGATGCCACTTCCGGCCTTCCGAAGCCGGCCGAACCGTTCCAGGCGAACCCCATGCTGCCCATCGACACCCTGATCGCATTCTTCGGCATTGCCGTCCTGCTGGCCCTGACTCCAGGGCCGGACAACCTGTTCGTGCTGATGCAATCCGCCATCTGGGGCCGCAAGGCCGGCATGTACGTGGTGCTGGGGCTGTGCACCGGGCTGCTGGGGCATACCGCCGCCGTGGCCGTGGGGCTGGCCGCCGTGTTCGCCGCCTCGCCCATGGCCTTCACCGTGCTCAAGCTGGCGGGCGCCGCCTACCTGGCCTATCTGGCCTGGCAGATCCTGCGCGCGCCGGTCGAATCCGAGGACGGCAAACGCCCCGAACCCATGCAGCCCGGCGCGCTCTACCGCCGCGGCATCGTCATGAACCTGACCAATCCCAAGGTGCTGCTGTTCTTCTTCGCCTTCCTGCCGCAGTTCACCTCGCCGACGCTGGGTCCTATTGGTTTGCAGACCATGCAGCTGGGCGCGGTGTTCATGGTCGTCACCCTGCTGGTGTTCGGCGCCATCGCGTTCTTCTCGGGCGCGTTCGGCGAACTGCTGCAACGCTCGGTGACGGCCAAGCGCTGGCTGAACCGGATCGCCGCGCTGGTGTTCATCGGACTGGCCGTGCGGCTGGCGACGGCCACGCGTTGAACAGGCGGCGGGAACCATGCCTTTATGGCATTTGCATATGTGAAACTGGACGTTTGCAGACCCGCGCCGACAGTCCAAGATGCCGCATCGCCCCGGGACAGGCATAGGCATGGATTCCAATAGCCACCTCTTGCGGCGCAAGGAGAGTGGCCATGAATCAAAACAAACATTTGCACTGGAAACCCGCCACCCAAGCGCTGGCGGCGGCTGCCACACGCATCGGATTGCTTGCCGCCGCGCTGGCCATCCTGCCCTTGTCCGCGAGCGCTCAAACCGACTATCCATCCAGGCCCTTGCATCTGATCGTGCCTTACCAGGTCGGCGGGCAGGTCGACACCATCGCACGCTCGGTTGCCGAAGGCTTGGGCAAACGGCTCGGCCAGCCCGTGCTCGTGGAGAACAAGCCTGGCGCAAGCGGCATCATCGCGACCAATTACGTCGCCAAATCAACCCCTGACGGCTACACCCTGCTGTTGACGCTGGCCGCCCCAATCACCGCCAACCTGGTGCTCTACAAGAAGCTGCCATACGATCCGCGTACCGAGTTGCGGCCGATCTCCGATATTGCCAAGGGTACCGGAGTGATCGTGATCAACAGTGCGCTACCCGTGAGAAACATCGATGAGCTGATAGCGTATGCAAGAAAGGAACCTGGCGCGATCCGAATGGGATCGTGGGGACCAGGCTCCACGCCGCACGTCATTCAGCACTACATGAACAAGACTTACGGCATCGACATCCTGAACGTGCCCTACAAGGGCGAACTGCCGATCATGACGGCGTTGCTTGGCGGCCAGATCGATATTGCCCTGGCCTCCGTGTTCACCCTCAAGCAGCCCCTCGCCACCGGCAAGATACGGGCCCTCGCAGTACTTGGCAGCAAGCGCGTCGGCAGCCTGCCGGACGTCCCAAGCATGGCCGAGTCGGGCTACGACGATGAGGCTTACCGGGCGGTTACGCCGACGACGCTGCTTGCGCCCGCCCAAACGCCCGCGGCTATCGTCGAGCGCCTGGGTCGCGAGATCAGCGCCACGGTGCAGAGCCCCGAGGTCCGCGACAGGCTGCTCGCGATGGACCTGGAACCGATCGGGAACCTGCCCCACGAAGCCGTGGCCGAGTACCAGACCTATCTCCCGATCATCCTCAAGCTACAAGCCGACACAGGCGTGACGCTGGACTGATCCTCGGCGCAGGACCGACGCCGTACTCAGGCGGCCGAAAACCGCACGATGCCATCCGCGCCCAGCGCACGCTTGAGCTTGCCTTCGAAATACAGCGCGTGCAGGTGCGCCAGCGCCTCGCCCATGGCGAAGGTCAGCTGGTGCAGATCCAGCTTGCGCTTGAACAGCACCGGCACGATGTCCGTGGTCGATTGCGGCTGGACCGCACAGGCTTCCAGCACTTCCGCCAGGCGGTCGCGGTGGTGTTCGTGCTGTTGCGCGATGCGCTCGTGCAGGCCCTTGAAAGGCCGGCCATGCGAAGGCAGCACCAGCGTGTCCTCGGGCAGATCGGCGTAGCCGTCCAGCGAACGCAAGTACAGAGGCAGGGGATTGGCGTCGGGCTCGTAGTCGAACACGCTGACGTTGGTGGAAATGCGCGGCAGCACCATGTCGCCGGAAATCAGCACGCGCAGGTCCGGGGAAAACAGCGAGGCGTGCTCGGGCGCATGTCCGTAGCCCACGATGACGCGCCAGTCGTGCCCGCCGATGCGCACCTGATCGCCATGCAGGATGCGCGTGTAGCGCGCGGGCACCGCCGGCACCAGGTTGGGGTAGTAATTGGCGCGCTGACGGATCTGCTCTTGCGCGTCCGGGTCGGTCAGGCCGTGGCGCGCGAAGTGGTCCACCGCCGATTGGCCGCCGGGACCGCCGCCTGCTTCGCCGCGGCGCGAGGACCACAGCGAGGCCACCATGAAGTCCGTCATCGTCATCCACAGGGGCGCGTTCCAGCGTTCGCACAGCCAATGCGCCAGGCCGATATGGTCGGGGTGCATGTGGGTGACGATCACGCGCAGCACCGGCAGTCCTTCCAGTTCGGTCTCGAACACGCGTTCCCACAACGTCTTCACTTCATCGCGCGTGATGCCGCAATCGACGATGGTCCAGCCGTCGCGGCCGTCGATGTTGTCGCGCAGCAGCCAGAGGTTGATATGATCCAGCGCGAACGGCAGCGGCATCCTGATCCACTTGACCCCCTCCGCCACCACGTGCGAACGGCCGGCATCGGGCTGGAAATCGGCCCAGGGATACTGCAGTTTCTGCTCATTCGGGTTCATTGCCTCTCCTCCACGCTTGACGATCGGGTCAAGTCATCATAATTTACGTTTACGTAAACTGCCATATCTCGCATGTCCCCGTCAACCTGGACTATCTCAGAGCTCTCCCGCGAGTTCGACGTCACGCCCCGCACGATCCGCTTCTACGAAGACCAGGGGATCGTCAGCCCGGCGCGCGAAGGGCGCAACCGCATCTTCGGGCCGCGCGACCGCACGCGCTTGAAGCTGGCCCTGCGCGGCAAGCGCCTGGGCCTGCAATTGTCCGAGATTCTGACCCTGATCGACATGTACGACGGTCCGGGCGATACCGAGGTCCAGCTGCGCCAGTACCTGAGCGTGCTGGAACAGCATCGCGCCATGCTGGAACAACAGCGCCGCGACATCGAGGATACCCTGCGCGAGATCGCGCAGCAGGAACAGCAATGCCGCGAGCTGCTCGCGCAGAAGCCCTAGGGGCGCGCGCATGGGCGCCCTGCAAACCCTCGCGCTGTTCATCCTGACGGCGCTGGCCGAAATCGTCGGCTGCTATCTGCCGTATCTGTGGCTGCGCAAGGGCTATTCAATCTGGCTGCTCGCGCCGGCGGCGGCCAGCCTGGCGCTGTTCGCCTGGCTGCTGACGCTGCATCCCACCGCTTCGGGCCGCGTGTACGCGGCATATGGCGGCGTCTATATCGGGATGGCCCTGTTGTGGCTGTGGGCCGTGGACGGCGTGCGACCCAGCGTCAGCGACTGGGTGGGCGTGGGCCTGTGCCTGGCCGGGATGCTGGTGATCATGTTCGGGCCGCGCGGCACATAGCCTGCGACGCCCCCCGCGAAACGTCCGCGGTCTTGGGGCGGTCAGAAAAAAAAGCGCGCGTACCCCACAGGGCCGCGCGCTTCTTGTTGGGAAAGGCTTATTCAGCCTTGATGTTGCCTTCCTTGATGACCCGCGCGTTGTTCTCGAATTCCGCCTGCACCTGCTTGGCGAAGGCCTCGCCCGTGGCGGTGCCTGGCTGCAGGTAGGACTTGGCCAGCAGGTCCTGGAATTCGGCGCTGGCCACAGCCTTGGCCAAGGCGGCCTGCAGCGGCTGCGCGACGGCCGGCGGCAGCTTGGCGGGCGCGAACACGCCGAAGTTCGAGTAGTACTGCGCCTGCGGCATCTTCAGTTCCGCCATGGTGGGCACGTCCGGCCAGGCAGCCAGGCGCTCGGGCGCCATCACGGCCAGCGGCTTGAGCGCGCCGCTGGCGACGTGCGGCAACACCACGTCGCTGTTGACCACCAGCAATTCGACCACGCCGCCCAGACCGTCGGTCAGTGCCTGGCTGTTGCCGCGGTAAGGCACGTGCAGCATCTTGGTGCCGGTCTGCGCCGTGACGGCCGACATGCCGATGTGGGCCACGGTGCCCTGGCCCGGCGTGCCGTAGCGCACGCCGTCCGGATGCGATTTGGCGTAGTCGATCAGGCCGGCGAAGTCCTTCACCGGCAGCGCCTTGGTGGCAACGATGGCGACGGGCGCGACGGCCACGCTGGCCACCGGCGTCAGGTCCTTCATCGGGTCATAGTTGGTCTTGGCCAGATGCGGGAAGATCGTCAGCGGGCTGGTGGAAGCCAACAGCAGAGTGGTGCCGTCAGGCTGCGCGCGCGCCACGAAGTCGGTGCCCACGGAGGCGCCCGCGCCCGGCTTGTTCTCGACGATGACGGTTACGTTGCTTTCCTTGCGCAGGACGTCGCCCAGGCGGCGTCCGATCGCGTCGGCGCTCCCGCCCGCGGTGTAGGGCACGACCAGCGTCACGGGCTTGGCCGGCCAGCTCTGCGCCATTGCGCCGCTGGCCATGATTGCCAAGGCCGCCCCCGCGGCCTTGATCAGCAAAGTCTTCTTTTTCATATCGTCCTAGTAATGTTGCGTGGCACTGCGTCAGATAAAACGAAAAGCGTGAAGCCCATCAGGCCAGGTAGCGTTGCGCCAGGCGTACCCAGTACGACGCGCCAGCCGGAATCAGGGAATCATTGAAGTCATAGCTGGCGTTGTGCAGCATGCAGGGACCCAGGCCGTGGCCGGCCATGCGGTGCTCGCCGTCGCCGTTGCCCAGGAACACGTAGCAGCCGGGCTTTTCCTGCAGCAGGAAGGCGAAGTCCTCCGAGGCCATGGCCGGTTCGATCACCATTGCCTTGTCCTCGCCCACGACCTCGCGCATGACTTCCATGCAGAACTCGGTTTCGGCCACGGTGTTCACCAGCGCCGGGTAGCGGCGCTCGAAGAACACGTCGGCCTCGCAGCCATGCGCGGCCGCGATATTGCCGGCGATCTCATTCATGCGGCGCTCTATCAGATCGACCACGTCGGTGCTGTAGGCCCGTACCGAGCCACCCAGCCAGGCGCTATTCGGAATGACGTTGATGACGCTGCCGCCGGCCTGCACCTGCGTGATCGACAGCACGGCGGCGTCCAGCGGACGCTTGCTGCGCGTGAGGATGGTCTGCAGCGACTGGCCGATGGCGAACAGCGCTGGCACCGGATCGCTGCAGTCCTGCGGCGCCGCCGCATGGCCGCCCTTGCCGCGCACGGTGATCTTGAAGCCGTTGGCGGCCGCCATCATCGGGCCGGAACAGACGCCGATGGATCCGGCGGGCAGCCCCGGCCAGTTGTGCAGGCCGAACACGGCCTCGCAGGGGAAGCGCTCGAACAGGCCGTCCTGGATCATGGCCCGGCCGCCCGCGCCGCCTTCCTCGGCCGGCTGGAAGCACAGGTACACGGTGCCGTCGAAGCCGCCTTCGGCCTGCAGGTGGCGCGCGGCGGCCAGCAGCATGGCGGTGTGGCCGTCATGGCCGCAGCCGTGCATCTTGCCGTCGTGGCGCGAGCGGTGCTCGAACTGGTTTTCCTCCTGCATGGGCAGGGCGTCCATGTCGGCGCGCAGCATGATGGCGCGATCCGACGTGCCGCGCTTGATCACGCCGACCACGCCGGTCTTGGCGATGCCCGTGTGGGTCTCGATGCCCCAGCCGCGCAGCGTGTCCGCCACCACCTTGGCCGTGCGGTGCTCTTCGTAGCAAAGCTCCGGATGCATGTGGATGTCGCGCCGCAGCGCCACAATTTCGTCCAGGTTGGATAGTTCGAGCACGGCAGACTCCATCGCAGTGATTCAGGATTCAAGGATCGGCTGGCATCTTACTCAGCGCAACTCCCTGGCTAACCCGCAATTACCTAGGGATTACCCGACTCCACTTTACGTTTACGTAAACGTAATATTTGCAGTGCATCATTGCGCAGCGATGGCCGATCGGCGCATCATGAGCCACGCGCGGCAATCCGGCGCCGGAAACAGGCGCCCAAAAAATAGTAAGTACCTACTATCACGGAGACAGCGATGAACCTTCCCGGCCTGAACTTCGACCTGGGCGAAGATCTGGACATGCTGCGCGACGCGGTGCGCAATTTTGCGCAGGCCGAGATCGCGCCGCGCGCCGCTGAAGTGGACCGCAGCGACCAGTTCCCCATGGATCTCTGGCGCAAATTCGGCGAACTCGGCGTGCTGGGCATGACGGCCGACGAGGAATACGGCGGCGCAAAAATGGGCTATCTGGCCCACATGATCGTGATGGAGGAAATCTCCCGCGCCAGCGCGTCGGTCGGCCTGTCCTACGGCGCGCACTCCAATCTGTGCGTGAACCAGATCAACCGCAACGGCACCCCCGCCCAAAAGGCCAAATACCTGCCCAAGCTGATTTCCGGCGAACACGTGGGCGCCCTGGCCATGAGCGAGCCGGGCGCCGGTTCCGACGTGGTCAGCATGAAGCTGCGCGCCGACAAGAAGGGCGACCGCTACGTGCTGAACGGCACCAAGATGTGGATCACCAACGGCCCGGACGCCGACACCCTGGTGGTCTACGCCAAGACCGACCCCGAAGCCCACCAGCGCGGCATCACCGCCTTCCTGGTGGAAAAGGGCTTCAAGGGCTTTTCCGTCGCGCAGAAGCTGGACAAGCTGGGCATGCGCGGCAGCCACACCGGCGAACTGGTGTTCCAGGACTGCGAAATCCCCGAAGAAAACGTGCTGGGCCAGGTCAACGGCGGCGTCAAGGTGCTGATGAGCGGCCTGGACTACGAACGCGCCGTGCTGTCCGGCGGCCCGGTCGGCATCATGCAGGCCGTGATGGACGTGGTCGTCCCCTATATCCATGACCGCAAGCAGTTTGGCCAGGCCATCGGCGAATTCCAGCTGATCCAGGGCAAGGTCGCGGACCTGTACACCACCCTGCAGGCCAGCCGCGCATTCTGCTACCAGGTCGGCAAGAACCTGGACCGCCTGGGCGCCGAGCACGTGCGCCAGGTGCGCAAGGACTGCGCCGCGCTGATCCTGTACACCGCCGAAAAGGCCACCTGGATGGCGGGCGAGGGCGTGCAGATCCTGGGCGGCAACGGCTACATCAACGAGTACCCGGTGGGCCGCCTGTGGCGCGACGCCAAGCTGTATGAGATCGGCGCCGGCACCAGCGAAATCCGCCGCATGCTGATCGGCCGCGAACTCTTCAACGAAACCGCCTGAGGGACGCCGCCATGATCCGCATGTCCGACGTCCAGCACATCGAGCAGGCGCCCGCTCCGGGCCCCTCGCCGCTGGACGTCGCGCGGCTGATCCTGGCGGGTTTCGACCGCCATTACGCGCTGTTCCGCTACAGCGCCCAGCGCGCCAAGGCGCTGTTCGAATCCGGCGACTGGCACGGCATCCAGCGCCTGTCGCGCGAGCGCATCGAGTACTACGACATGCGGGTGCGCGAATGCGCCACCCAGCTGGAAGGCGTGCTGCGCGGCCGCCCGGAAGGCGCGGTGGGCGCCAACGGCAGCGCCGCGCCCAGCCTGAGCGACGAGCAGACCGCGTTCTGGCAACAGATCAAACAGGAATTCGTGGGCCTGCTGGGCGACCACCGCCAGCCCGAATGCGCCGAGACGTTTTTCAACTCGGTGTCCTGCCGCATCCTGCACCGCGATTATTTCCACAACGCCTTCCTGTTCGTCCGCCCGGCCATCGCCACCGACTACCTGGACAGCAGCATCCCGTCGTACCGGGTCTACTACCCCGCCACCGACGGGCTGGAAAAAAGCCTGATCCGCATGGTGGCGGACTTCGGCCTGGCGCTGCCCTTCGAAGACCTGCCGCGCGACACGCGGCTGCTGGCGCGCGCCGCGGTCAGGCAACTGCGCGCGATACTGCCGCGCGACGTAGGCCGCCGCATCGCCAGCGACTGCCAGATCCACGCGCTGGGCTCGCTGTTCTTCCGCAACAAGGGCGCCTACATCGTCGGCCGACTGATCAACCAGGGCACGGTGTATCCCTTTGCCGTGGCGCTGATGCGCAACCCGGCGGGCCAGGTCGTGCTGGACGCGCTGCTCTTGGGCGCGGACGACCTGAGCACGCTGTTCAGTTTCACCCGCGCCTACTTCCTGGTGGACATGGAAACGCCGGCCGCGGTGGTGAACTTCCTGTCCAGCCTGCTGCCGCGCAAGCCCAAGGCCGAGCTCTACACCATGATCGGCCTGCAAAAGCAGGGCAAGACGCTGTTCTACCGCGACTTCCTGCACCACCTGGCGCATTCGCGCGACGCCTTCGACATCGCCCCCGGCATCAAGGGCATGGTGATGTGCGTGTTCACGCTGCCGTCCTATCCCTATGTGTTCAAGCTGATCAAGGACCGCATCGACAAGGACGGCATGGACCATGCCACCGTGCGCCGCAAGTACCAGATGGTGAAGCTGCACGACCGCGTCGGCCGCATGGCCGACACCTGGGAATATTCACAGGTGGCGCTGCCGCGCGCGCGCTTCGCGCCGGCGCTGCTGGAAGAGTTGCGCCGGCTGGTGCCCAGCCTGATCGAGGAAACCGGCGACACGGTGGTCATCCGCCATGTCTACATCGAACGGCGCATGACGCCCTTGAACATCTATCTGCGCCAGGCCTCGGACGCGCTGCTGGACCCGGCCGTGCGCGAATACGGGGACGCCATCCGCCAACTGGCGGCGGCCAATATCTTCCCCGGCGACATGCTTTACAAGAACTTCGGCGTCACGCGCCTGGGCCGCGTCGTTTTCTACGATTACGACGAAATCCAGCGCATGACAGAAATGAATTTCCGGCGCATTCCGCCCGCCCCCAACGAAGAGGCGGAACTGGCGTCCGAACCCTGGTATGCCATCGGTCCGAATGATGTCTTCCCCGAAGAATTCGGACGCTTTCTGCTAGGCGACCCGCGCGTGCGCGGCGCCTTCATGCGTCACCATTCCGACCTGCTGGAACCGGAGTGGTGGCAGGCCTGCCGCGCCCATGTGGCGCAGGGCCGGATTGAAGAATTTTTCCCTTACGATACGGACAGACGCCTGCGTCCCGCGCCCCTTCCGGGCGAGCACGCGGCCTCGTAACCCCAGAGCTGTCCCGACCCTCACAGGAGCTAGCCATGTCAGATCCCATCGTCATCGTTTCCGTCGCCCGCACGCCCATGGGCGGCATGCTGGGCGCCTTGTCCGGCCTGGCCGCGCACGAGCTGGGCTCGATCGCCATCAAGGCCGCCGTCGAACGCGCCGGCATCAAGCCCGAGCAAGTCGAAGAAGTCATCATGGGCAACGTACTGCAGGCCGGCCAGGGCCAGGCCCCGGCGCGCCAGGCAGCGCTGGGCGCCGGCCTGCCGCTGGGCGTGGCTTGCACCACCATCCACAAGGTCTGCGGTTCGGGCCTGAAGGCCGCCATGTTCGGCCATGACCTGCTGGCCGCGGGCAGCGCCAACATCGTCGTCGCCGGCGGCCAGGAAAGCATGAGCAACGCGCCCTACCTGCTGCTCAAGGGCCGCCAGGGCTATCGCTACGGCCACAACACCGTGTACGACCACATGGCGCTGGACGGCCTGGAAGACGCCTACGACAAGGGCAAGGCCATGGGCGTGTTCGCCGAGGACTGCGCCGCCAAGTATTCCTTCACCCGCGAACAGCAGGACGCGTTCTCGCTGGAATCGCTGCGCCGCGCCCGCGCCGCGTCGGAAGACGGCAGCTTCAAGTGGGAAATCGCCCCCGTGACCGTGGCCGGCCGCAAGGGCGACACCGTGATCGACACCGACGAGGCCCCCACCAAGGCCATGCCGGAAAAGATCCCCACCCTCAAGCCCGCCTTCAAGAAGGACGGCACCGTCACCGCCGCCAACTCCTCGTCGATCTCCGACGGCGCCGCCGCCATGGTGCTGATGCGCGCCTCCACCGCCGAAAAGCTGGGCGTGAAGCCCCTGGCCCGCATCGTCGCCCACAGCCAGCACTCGCAAGAGCCGAACTGGTTCACCACCGCTCCCGTGGGCGCGCTGAAGAACCTGTTCGCCAAGACCGGCTGGAAGGCCGAGGACGTGGACCTCTACGAAATCAACGAAGCCTTCGCGGTGGTCACCATGGCCGCCATGGCCGACTTCAAGCTGCCGCATGACAAGGTCAACGTCCACGGCGGCGCCACCGCCCTGGGCCACCCGATCGGCGCGTCCGGCGCCCGCCTGATGGCCACCCTGGTCGGCGCGCTGCGCAAGACCGGCGGCAAGCGCGGCGTGGCCACGCTGTGCATCGGCGGCGGCGAAGCCGTCGCCATGGCGATCGAGATGATCTGACGCAACGCCGGGGGGCTTCGGCCTCCCGGCTTTACGACGGATTCCGCTGCGCCTTTCTTGCATGGCGTCGTAGCGCGACGGGTCGGTCGCGCGCCGTGCAGGAAAGGCGCAACGAAATCCCTCTTCGGTATCCCTAACCGACAAGAATGCCCGGCCCACCGGGCAGCGAGACAAACCGCTCCACGAGCGCCTTCAAATTTCCAACAAGCAGGACGGGTGGAACCCCATGCCCATCATCGAATCCCGCATCAATCCGCGGTCGCAGGACTACACCGACAATGCGCAGGCCATGCAGGCGCAGCTGGACGATCTGGATCAGCAACTGGCCCATACCGCGCTGGGCGGCAGCGAAGCCGCGCGCGCCAAGCACGTGGCGCGCGGCAAGCTGCTGCCGCGCGACCGCGTTGAACACCTGATCGATCCGGGCACGCCGTTCCTGGAACTGTCGCCGATGGCGGCGCACGGCATGTACGGCGGCGAAGCCCCGGGCGCCGGCGTCATCACCGGCATTGGCCGCGTGGCCGGCACCGAGTGCGTGATCGTCTGCAACGACGCCACGGTCAAGGGCGGCACCTACTACCCGATGACGGTCAAGAAGCACCTGCGCGCCCAGGAAATCGCCGCGCAGAACCATCTGCCCTGCGTCTACCTGGTGGATTCGGGCGGCGCCAACCTGCCGCAGCAGGACGAGGTCTTCCCTGACCGCGAGCACTTCGGCCGCATCTTCTACAACCAGGCGCAGATGTCCGCGCAAGGCATTTCGCAGATCGCCGTGGTGATGGGCTCCTGCACCGCTGGCGGCGCCTACGTGCCCGCCATGAGCGACGAGTCCATCATCGTCAAGAACCAGGGCACCATCTTCCTGGGCGGCCCGCCGCTGGTGAAGGCCGCCACCGGCGAAGAGGTCAGCGCCGAGGACCTGGGCGGCGGCGACGTGCACACGCGCCTGTCCGGCGTGGTCGACCACCTGGCCGCCAACGACATGCATGCGCTGCAACTGGCGCGCAACGCGGTTGCGCGCCTGAACCGCAAGAAGCCGCAGCCGCTGGCCACCGTACCCGTGCGCGAGCCGCGCTACGACCCCAGCGAACTGAACGGCATCATTCCCGCCGACACGCGCAAGCCCTACGACGTGCGCGAAGTCATCGCGCGCATCGTGGACGGCTCCGAGTTCGACGAATTCAAGGCCCGCTTCGGCCCCACGCTGGTCACCGGCTTTGCGCACATCCACGGCATGCCTGTCGGCATCGTGGCCAACAACGGCATCCTGTTCTCGGAGTCCGCGCAGAAGGGCGCGCACTTCATCGAACTGTGCGCGCAGCGCAAGATTCCGCTGGTGTTCCTGCAGAACATCACCGGCTTCATGGTCGGCCGCAAGTACGAAAACGAAGGCATTGCGCGCCACGGCGCCAAGATGGTGACGGCGGTGGCCACCGCCAACGTGCCCAAGTTCACGGTGCTGATCGGCGGCTCGTTCGGCGCCGGCAACTACGGCATGTGCGGCCGCGCCTATTCGCCCCGCATGCTGTTCATGTGGCCCAACGCCCGCATCTCGGTCATGGGCGGCGAACAGGCCGCAAGCGTCCTGGCCACGGTCAAGCGCGACGGCATCGAGGCCCGCGGCGGCCAATGGTCCGCCGACGAGGAAACCGCATTCAAGGCGCCGATCCGCGAACAGTACGAACGCGAAGGCCATCCCTACTACGCCACCGCGCGGCTGTGGGACGACGGCATCATCGCCCCGGCCGACACGCGCCGCGTGCTGGGCCTGGCCTTGTCGGCGGCCTTGAACGCGCCCATCGAGGACACCAAGTTCGGCGTGTTCCGCATGTAGGGCGGCATGGCCGTCCCCATTGCAGCCCAAGAATAATTTCAGCCTGGATGACATCCATGTTCGACACTTTGCTGATTGCCAACCGCGGTGAAATCGCCTGCCGCGTGGCCGCCACCGCCCGCCGCATGGGCATCCGCACCGTCGCGGTGTATTCCGACGCCGACGCCAACGCCCGCCACGTCGCCGCCTGCGACCAGGCCGTGTACATCGGCGGCTCCGAGCCGCGCGCCAGCTACCTGCGCGCCGACGCCATCCTGCAAGCCGCGCGCGATACCGGCGCGGGCGCCATCCACCCCGGCTACGGTTTTCTCTCCGAGAACGAAGCCTTCGCCGAAGCCGCCGAAAAGGCCGGCATCGCCTTCGTCGGCCCGCCGGCCTCTGCCATCGCCGCGATGGGCAGCAAGTCCGCCGCCAAGTCGTTGATGGAAAAAGCCGGCGTGCCGCTGGTGCCTGGCTACCACGGCGACAACCAGGACCCGCAATTCCTCAAGACCCAGGCCGACGCCATCGGCTACCCCGTGCTGATCAAGGCCAGCGCCGGCGGCGGCGGGAAGGGCATGCGCGTGGTCGAATCGTCGGGCGCGTTCCTGGATGCGCTGGCCTCGTGCCAGCGCGAGGCCGCCTCCAGCTTCGGCGACGACCGCGTGCTGATCGAACGCTATCTGCAGAAGCCCCGCCACATCGAAATCCAGGTGTTCGCCGACACGCACGGCAACTGCGTCTACCTGTTCGAACGCGATTGTTCGGTGCAGCGCCGCCACCAGAAAGTGATCGAGGAAGCCCCGGCCCCGGGCATGACCGAAGAGCGCCGCCGCGCCATGGGCGAAGCCGCCGTGGCCGCCGCGCGCGCCGTGGGCTACGTGGGCGCGGGCACGGTGGAGTTCATCGCCGAGCCCGACGGCCGTTTCTACTTCATGGAAATGAACACGCGCCTGCAGGTCGAGCACCCGGTCACCGAAATGATCACCGGCCACGACCTGGTCGAATGGCAGCTGCGCGTGGCCGCCGGCCAGCCGCTGCCCGCGCGCCAGGAAGACCTGCGCATCCAGGGCCACGCCATCGAGGCCCGCATCTACGCCGAGAACCCCGAGAAGGGCTTCCTGCCGTCCATCGGCACCCTGGCCTACCTGGGCCTGCCGGCGCACACGGCATTCGCCAACGGCGACATCCGGGTCGACGGCGGCGTGCGCATGGGCGATACCATCACGCCGTTCTACGACCCCATGATCGCCAAGCTGATCGTGCACGGCGCCGACCGCGACCAGGCCCGCGCCCGCATGCTGCAAGCGCTGGCCCAGACGCAGGCCGTGGGCGTGCAGACCAACGTGGCCTTCCTGTCGCGCCTGATGCAGGACAGCGCCTTCGCCGCGGCGGATCTGGACACCGGCCTGATCGAACGCCAGCGCGCCACGCTGCTGCCCGAACCCCAGGCCGCCAGTCCCGCCACGCTGGCACTGGCCTGCGCCGCCGTGCTGGTGCGCCAGGGCCTGGCGCAGCCGGGCGCCGCCGGCGGCAAACAGCCCGCCGATCCCTGGGACTCGCGCGATGGCTGGCGCCTGGGCGGCCGCTACCAGCGCCAGCTGCAATGGGTGGACAACGGCGAGACCCGCCGCGTCACCGTCGCCCGCCAGGGCGGCGCCTGGACCCTGGACAGTGGCGCGGGACCGCAAGCCTTCCTGTGGCGCGCCCACGCCAGCGCCAACCCCAACCTGGCCTACGGCCTGCGCATCACGCTGGACGGCCATGAAAGCGCCGGTACCGTCGTGCTGCACGCCGACCGCGCCCACGTCTTCGGCGAAGCCGGCGTGCACGTGCTGGACCTGTACGATCCGCTGGCCCATTCACAGGACACGCAGGGCGAACACGGCGGCGGCCTCACGGCGCCCATGCCCGGCAAGATCATCTCGATCTCGGTCAAGGCCGGCGACACCGTGGAAAAGGGCCAGCCGCTGCTGGTGATGGAAGCCATGAAGATGGAGCACACCATTTCCGCGCCCGCCGACGGCAAGGTCTCGGAAGTGTTCTACGGCGTGGGCGATCAGGTGACGGAAGGCGCCGAGCTGGTCGCCATCGGCGAGTAGTCAGGCGCGCAGTAACAAAATCGTCATCCTCCCCGCTGCGCGCGGGTGCATCATGGGCGCTCCTGCATTTTCACAGGAGTACCCATGATGAATTCAACGCCATCCGAATCCGCGGCGCCCCGCCTGTTTCCCACTCTGCGCTGCCGCGATGCGGACGCCATGCTGCGCTGGCTGACCGGCGTGCTGGGGTTCACCGAACACGCCGTCTACCGCGACGACGGCGCCGTGCAGCATGCGGAACTGGCCTACGGCAGCTCGATCCTGATGCTGGGACCGGACCGCGACGACGCCCATGGCAAGCTGGTGGGCGACCTGCAAGGACGCCGCACCGACGCGCTGTACCTGGCCGTGGATGATCCGGACGCCTTGCATACGCAGGTCCAGGCCTCGGGCGCCACCATCGAAACCCCACCGTACGACACGGCCTACGGCAGCCGCGAGTTCGCCTGCCGCGATCCGGAAGGCAATCTGTGGAGCTTCGGGACTTACTGGCCCAAGGCGTAGCGGCAGGCGCATCCAAGCGTCGCGCGATTTATGCGTTTTTCGCAATCATTTATGGAAATAGATTGTCCTTGTTATAAATAAGCAAGGACTCCTATGCTCCTCGCAATGTCATCCGACAGCGACGAGGAGATTCCGATGAGTGCGGTTCTGCAAGCGAAGGCGTCGCCGGCAAACATGGTGCCGGCCGGCGTGGACCTGGTGGAGTACTACTACGAGCGCGGCTTCACGGACGGCTTGCCGGTCGTCCCGCCGACCCAGGAGAAGATCGACGAGATCGTGGCCCGGCTGGGCGGCGATGCCCACTTCGTGGAAGCGCGGGTGGCGCCGCGCTGGGGCGAGCTGACGCGCGAAGTGCTGGCCATCAACATGGTGATGGCCGGCTGCAAGCCCGAGTACGCGCCGGTGGTGCTGGCGGCGGTAAAAGCCGTCACCGACCAGGCCTTCAACCTGAACGGCGTGCAGGCCACCACGCACGTGGCCGCGCCCCTGCTGGTCGTCAACGGGCCGATAGCGCGCGAGATCGGCATGAACGGCGGCGTCAACGCGTTCGGTTCCGGCAACCGCGCCAACGCCACCATCGGCCGGGCGCTGCGCCTCATCATGCTGAACGTGGGCGGCGGCTGGCCCGGAGACCTGGACAAGAGCACGCTGGGACATCCCGGCAAGTACACCTACTGCGTCTGCGAGAACGAGCTGCAAAGCCCGCTGGCGCCGTATCACGTGGAACACGGCTACAAGGCCGAGGACTCCACGGTGTTCGCGATGGCGGCTGAAGCCCCGCACAGCGTCACCAACCACATCTCGAACGACCCCGAGGGCATTCTCGACACGATGTGCTCGGCCATGAGCACCATCGCGTCCAACAGCGCGGTGCTGGGCGGCCACATCGCGGTGGTACTGGGCCTGGAACACGCGCAAACCATCGGCAAGCACGGCTGGTCGCGCTCCGACGTGCGCAACTACCTGTACGTAAACCACGGCAACCGCTTCATCGACCTGGCCTACGGCCACCGCTACGGCAAGGTCTACAACCGCAACCTGCCCAAATACTACAAGCGCAACGACGACACCCGCATACCCATCGTGCACAGCCCGGACCACATCCATCTGTTCGTGATGGGCGGCGAGGCCGGCCGCTTTTCCGTGCTGATACCGGGCTGGGGGCATATGAGCACGCCGGTGCTGCGGTCGATCGAAGGCGCGAGCGCCGACGCCGGCGACTGCACCAGCGGCGCCTGCGCCATCTGACGCGGCATCCGGACCAGACAACCAGGAGATCGGAAATGTTGATGAACAACGGGGAAAAAGTCGCGGTGTACGACCCGCGCGGCGCTTTGCGCTTCGAAGACGCGCCGGTATCGGCGCGCAAGAAGGACCTGGCCGGATTGCGGCTGGGCATCCTCGACAACTCCAAATGGAACGCCAATAAGCTGCTGCGCGGCGCGGCGGCGGCCCTGGGCGAGGACATCGAATTCGCCGAGGTGAACTACTACGTCAAGCACAGCTTCTCCAAGGATGCCGCGCCCGAGCTGATCGCACGCATCGCGGCCGAGAACGATGTGGTGCTGACCGCCATCGGCGATTGCGGCTCCTGCTGCTCGGCCTGCGTGCGCGACTCCATCGCGCTGGAGCGGCTGGGCATAGCCAGCGCGGTCATCATCACGACCGAGTTCGCCCGCGAGACCGAGCTGACGCGCCAGGCCATCGGCATGAAGACGCTGGAGCCCGTGGTGATCGCGCATCCGGTCAGCTCCATCACGGCCGAGGAAGTGGCGCAGCGCGTCGCCCAGATCAAGGAACAGGCGCAGCAAGTGTGGCTGGGCACGAAGGCGCCGATGCAAGTGCGCGTGGAATTGCAGTAACAACGGCAACCGGCAGCACGGCGACTACAGGGAGACGGAACGATGGGCGCACTATCGCATCTGCGGGTGCTGGACCTTTCGCGCGTGCTGGCGGGCCCCTGGGCCAGCCAGTTGCTGGCGGATCTGGGCGCGGAGGTCATCAAGATCGAACGGCCCGGGCAAGGCGACGACACCCGTGGCTGGGGCCCGCCATGGATCAGCGACCCGCAATGGGGCGACGTGGCGCAGTCGGCGTACTTCGCCGGCGCCAACCGCAACAAGAAGTCCGTGGCCGTCGACATTGCCACAGCCGACGGCCAGCGGCTGGTAGCGGCGCTGGCCGCGCAATGCGACGTGCTGATCGAGAACTTCAAAGTGGGCGGCTTGCAGGCATACGGCCTGGACTACGACACGCTCAAGCGCAGCCATCCCGGGCTGGTGTATTGCTCCATCACCGGCTTCGGCCAGGACGGCCCTTATGCCAACCGGCCGGGCTACGATTTCCTGATCCAGGGCATGGGCGGCCTGATGAGCATCACCGGCCGGGGTGACGGGCAGCCTGGCGCAGGGCCCTTGAAAGTGGGCGTGGCGCTGACGGACATCCTGACCGGCCTGTACGCCACCGCGGGCATCCAGGCGGCGCTGGCGCACCGCGACCGCACCGGCGTGGGCCAGCACGTCGACGTGGCCCTGCTGGACGTACAGGTGGCCGCGCTGGCGAATCAGGCCATGAACTTCCTGGCCAGCGGCCGTGAGCCCGCCCGGCTGGGCAATGCGCATCCCAACATCGTGCCGTACCAGGACTTCGCCACCCGCGACGGCCACGTCATCGTCACCGTGGGCAACGACGCACAATTCCGCCGCTTCTGCGGCGCCATCGGCCGCCCCGACCTGGCGGACGATCCGCGCTACGCCACCAACACGGCGCGCCTGGCGTCGCGCGATGCGCTGATTCCGCAGATCCAGGCGCAGATGGCGCAGCAGTCCAGCACGCACTGGCTGGCCACGCTCGAAGCCCTGGGCGTGCCTTGCGGCCCCATCAATGGCCTGGCGGAAGTATTCGCCGATCCGCAAGTCCTGCAGCGCGGCATGCGCGTGCCGATGCCCGACGCGCAACCGGGCTGCGCCGAACTGGTCGGCAACCCCTTGCATCTATCGGGCACGCCCGTGGAGTATCGCAGCGCGCCTCCTGTACTGGGCGCCCATACGGAACCGGTCCTGCGGGACATACTGGGACTGGAGCCAGCGGCGCTCGCCGAACTGCGGCGCAACGGCGCGATCGCCGCCGCATCCTGAGTAGCTGTGCCTTACACAAGAATGAGACTAGGGAGACAAACCATGGAACCATGCATTCTGGCGCAGGACCCCTCAAACCCGTTCAGGCGCCGCCTGTTGATCGGAGCCGCTGGCGCAACCCTGGGTACGCTTTGCGGCGGCGTCAGGGCGCTGGCCGCCTCCGACTACCCGTCCAAGCCGCTGCGTGTCGTCATTCCCTATCCGCCCGGCGGTCCCACCGACATCGTGGGCCGCATCGTCGCCGCGACCTTGGCCGACAAGCTGGGGCAATCGGTCGTCATCGACAACCGGCCCGGCGCCAGCGGCATGATAGGCGCCGACGCCGTGGCCAAGGCGGCGCCGGATGGCTACGTGCTGTTGATCAATGTCTCAGGCCAACTGGTCAACCCGGCGCTGTACGCCAACATGTCGCATGATCCGCTCAAGGATTTCCGCGGCATCACCAATCTGGCCTCCACGCCGATCCAGCTGGTGGTCAGCGCCAACTCTCCGGTGCGCTCGGTCGCCGATCTGGTGGCGCTGGTGCGCTCGCAACCTGGCCGGCACAATTTCGCCTCGTCCAGCAACGGCACGCCGGGCCATCTCGCCGGCGAAGTGTTCAAGACGGCCGCCAAGCTCGATGTCACGCACATCCCCTACAAGGGCAGCGCGCCGGCGCTGACCGATGTGATCGGCGGCCAGGTCACCTACATGCTGGATTCCATGCCGTCGTCGATCAGCCTGGTCAAGGGCGGCAAGCTGCGCGCACTCGCCGTCACCTCGGACAAGCGCGTGGCCGCCTTGCCTGACGTGCCTACCTTCGCCGAACTGGACTATCCCAGCGTCAACCTGACCACCTGGTACGGCATGTGGGCGCCGGCGCAAACGCCGCCTGAACTGGTCGCACGCATCTACCAACAGGTGAACGCGGTGCTGCAACAGCCTGACGTGCGAGCGCGCCTGGCCGACGCGCAGGCCATGCCGGTGGGTGATACGCCCGAACACTTCGACGCGTATTGCCGGTCCGAAGCGCAGCGCTATGCCGAGATCGTGCGGCTGGCCGGGATCCGGCTGCAATGAACGCCGGCCACTCCCCCCGCCACGCGCGGGTGCTGATCCTGGGCTCCGGACCGGCGGGCTATGCCGCCGCGGTCTACGCTGCCCGCGCCAACCTGAGGCCGGTGCTGATCGCGGGCATGGCGCAGGGCGGCCAGCTCATGACCACGACGGACGTCGACAACTGGCCTGCCGACGTACACGGCGTGCAAGGACCTGACCTCATGCAACGGTTCCAGGACCATGCGCTGCGCTTCGGCACCGACGTCATTGCCGACCACGTGCAAAGCGTGGACCTGTCGCGGCGCCCCTTCACCTTGCGCGGCGAACGCGCGACCTACACCTGCGACGCCTTGATCGTGGCGACGGGCGCGGTCGCGCGCTATCTGGGACTGGAGTCTGAACAGGCCTACATGGGCAGAGGGGTGTCCGGCTGCGCAACCTGCGACGGCTTCTTCCATCGCGGCCGCGATGTCTGCGTGGTGGGCGGCGGCAACACCGCAGTCGAGGAAGCGCTCTATCTATCGAACATTGCGCGCTCCGTTACCTTGGTCCACAGGCGCAACACCTTCCGCGCCGAGCCCATCATGCTGGACAAGCTTCATGCAAAGGTCGAGCAGGGCTTGATCCGGCTGAAGCTGGACAGCGTGCTGGACGAGGTGCTGGGAGATGCCGGCGGCGTCACCGGCGTACGGATCCGGCGTTTGTCCGACGCCAGCTGCGTAGAACTTGAAGTGAGCGGGTGCTTTGTCGCCATCGGCCATCGTCCCAGCACCGAACTGTTCGAGGGGCAGCTGGCGCTGGAAGACGGCTACATCGTGACGCAGGCCGGCCGCAAGGGACTCGCCACCATGACCAGCGTAAGCGGCGTGTTCGCCGCTGGCGACGTGCAGGACCATGTGTACCGGCAGGCCATCACCAGCGCCGGCAGCGGCTGCATGGCGGCGCTGGACGCGCAGCGCTTCCTGGAACAGACCGCGGCCTGAGCCTCAGGCGCCGCCGCGGCGGGCGCGGCGCGCAGGCGCAACGACCTGCACCCAGTCGCTGCGCAACTGCGCCAGGAAGCCGCTGGCGCTGGGAGTCAGGCCGCGCTCCTTGAGGAACACCACGCCTATAGCCTGGCTTAATGCGGGCTTGGTCAGCGGCCGCGCGACCAGGTCCGCACTCAGCGCGGCCGGCACCGCGCCGCCAGGCACGATGGCGATGCCCACGCCGGCCCAGACGCATTGCATCACGGTGGCGAACTGGCTGACGGTCACGGCGTGCCGCAACGGCACGCCCGCGATCGACGCGTGGCTGTCGATCAGGCGGCGCGTCTGCGCCTCGCGCGGCAGTGAGACCAACGCATACGGCGCCAGCTGCTCAAGCGTCACGCCGGTCTGCGTGGACAGCGGATGCTGGCGCGGCATCACTACATGAAAGGCCTCGCGGCCCAGCGACACCACCGAGAAGTCCCCAGGCACTTCGTCGACATAGGTAATGCCCATGTCGGCCACGCCGCTGCGCACATCGTCCAGCACCGTGCCGTGCACGCCCTCGCGGATCTGCAATTCGATACGGGGCCGCGATTCGCGGTAGCGGGCGACGATGCCGGGCAGCTGCGTATAGGCCACCGACATCACCGCCGACACGATGCTGCGGCCGCGCTGCTCGTCCGAGATCTCACGCATGTTCTCGTAGGAAATGCGCAGGTCGGACAGCATGCGGTTCGCCAGCGACACGAACTCCTGGCCCGCCGGCGTGGTTTCGACGCGGCGGGTGGAACGATGAAACAGCTCGACGCCCAGCGCCTTTTCCACGCGCTGCACCGTGCGCGTAAGGGCGGGCTGGGAGATATTCAGCGTAAGTGCGGCGGCGACGAAGCTGCCGCACTCGGCGACCGTGCTGATTGCCTGCAATTCGCGCGAGCTGAGATCGGGAAGCGTGGCCATGGATGGAATCCCTGCGGCGGTCGTTTTATGCTGGAAACAGAAGTATAGGTTTCATGCAGCCATCGCATGCATGAATAGCAGGCTCTTAGTTTCCCGTCAGCCACTTGTCCCTAGAATGCGGGGTCCGGCGCCCGTCACGCGCCCATCGCGCCATCCTCCATGCCCGCCCCCGACTCCCCCAGTCAGCTGCAACGTCCCGCCTTCCTGCATTACCTGTTCGCGCGCATCGGCGCATCGCTGGCCTTCCAGATCGTCTCGGTCGCGGTGGGCTGGCAGATCTATGCGCTGAGCGGCAGCGCCCTGGACCTGGGCCTGATCGGCCTGGCGCAGTTCCTGCCCATGGCGGCGCTGACCCTGGTGGTGGGCCATGTGGCCGACCGCTACGACCGTCGCAAGATCGTGGCGGTGTGCATGGCGCTGGAAGCGCTGGCCACGCTGGTGCTGGCGATCGCGGCCCTGCATGGCGTGGGCGGCAAGACGCTGATCTACGCCACCATCATCATCATGAGTTCGGCCCGCGCCTTTGAAGCGCCGACCCTGGCCACGCTGATCCCGGCGGTGGTTCCGCGCGAATGGCTGCCGCGCGCGACCGCGCTGGCGTCCTCCGGCGGCCAGATCGCGCAGATCGCCGGCCCCGCGCTGGGCGGCGTCGGCTACGGGCTGGGAGCAGGGTGGATCTATTGCGTGGCGGCGGCCCTGTACCTGTCGGCCTTCGCCTCCATCGCCACGCTGGTCATCGAACGCGCTCCGCCGCGCAAGGAACCGACCACCTGGCGCACGCTGTTTGCCGGCATTACCTTCATCTTCCAGCGCCGCCTGCTGCTGGGCACCTTGTCGCTGGACCTGTTCGCCGTGCTGCTGGGCGGCGCCACGGCGCTACTGCCCATCTTCGCCAAGGACATCCTGGACGCCGGTCCCTGGGCCCTGGGCGCGTTGCGTGCCGCCCCCGCCTGCGGCGCCGCGCTCATGTCCTTGACGCTGGCGCGCCTGAGCCTGGGCGAGCACGTGGGGCGGCTGCTGTTCGGCGCGTTGATCGTGTTCGGGCTGGCGACCACGGTATTCGGCCTGTCGACCTCGATTCCGCTGTCCATCGGCGCGCTGGTGGTGCTGGGCGCGGCGGACGCGGTCAGCGTGGTGGTGCGCTCGTCGCTGGTGCAGCTGAACACGCCCGACCATATGCTGGGCCGCGTCAGCGCGGTGAACACGCTATTCATCGGTACGTCCAACCAGCTGGGCGAATTCGAGTCCGGCGTCATGGCCGCAGCCTTCGGCGCGGTGCCCGCGGTGGTGATCGGCGGGGTCGGCACGATTGCCGTAGCGGGGTTGTGGATGCGGTGGTTTCCGGAGCTGAGGAAGCTCAGGAGCTTGCACGCGCCCTGATGCGATGAGGCGCGGCTCCCCCTGGCAGTGCCTGAGAATCTTGATACAATAAGAATCATTATCATTTGATCAAGCCATGCCTACGCGCCCAGGTCACAGAACCCGGCGCCGGACATCGACAGGGGCATCATGGGGGAGCGGTTCTTCGGCGTGATCGCCGAGGCGTACAAGGCGTGGAACGCGGAGCTGGTCGGTTTCCTGAACCGGCAGCTCAAGCGTTCGCCCGAGGCTGCCCAGGATCTGGCACAGGAGACCTTCGCCAAATGGCTGGCGGCGCATGACGGCGCCGCGCCGCCGGAAAAGCCGCGCGCCTATCTGTACGAGATCGCGCGCAACCTGCTGCGCGACCACTGGCGCCGCGAGAATGTGCGCGACGAGCACGTGGTGGCCAGCCTGGACGACCAAGGCTTCGAACCCACGGCCGTGGGCCTGGCCGCCCCCGCCGGCCTGCAGCCCGAGGCGCGCGCCGACGCCAGCCAACGCCTGCGGCTGCTGCAGGCCGCCATCGACGAGATGCCGCCGCGCCAGCGCGAGGCCTTTCTGCTTTATCGGTATGATGAGCTCCGCTGCGAGGACATCGCCGACCACATGGGCATCTCCGTGCGGGCGGTCGAGAAGCACCTGCAACTGGCGCTGGCGCACTGCAAGCGCCGTGTCCACGGCGAAACGCCATGACCCGATCCCTACCTTTGTCCGCTGTCGAAGAGGCCGCGAGCGCATGGTTCATGCGCCGCCGGGAACGCGCGTCCGACGCCGGCGCCGAACAGGCCTTCCAGTCCTGGCTGCAAGCTTCGGCCGAGCATCGGCGAGAGTACGAACGGCTCGAGCTGGTATGGGAGGACATGGCAGCGCTGCCGCGCCCGGACGCCGCGCCCACGCGTACGCACGCCCGGTCCACCGGCCAGGCTCAGATCCCGCCGCGCAGCCGGCCGCAATCCCAGCCCCGCCCGTGGTCCGCGCCCGCCCGCCGCCCCGCCTTCCTGCGCTGGGGCGGCGCACTGGCCGCGATGCTGCTGATCGCGGCCGCTGCCTACCAATACGTGCCCATCAGCTACGAGACCGTCGCCAACGCGTCCACCCAGACCCGCAGCCTGGACCTCTCTGACGGCACCCGGCTGCATGCCAACGTCGGCACGCGCGTGAGCGTGCGCTACACGCTGGCCGAACGCCACATCCGCGTCGACGCCGGCGAGGTCTACATCGACGCCGCGCCCGACCGCCGGCCGTTGATCGTGGCCGCGGGCGACGCGGAACTGCGCGACATCGGCACCGAGTTCAATGTGCTGCTGCTGCCCGACGTGCTGCAGGTCGGCGTGCGCAGCGGCGAAGTCAGGCTGAACGCGAAGGGCGCCAACGCCCCCGCCGCGCAGACGCTTCAGGCCGGCGACACGGTGCTGCTGTCGCGCGCCGACGCGCGCCTGTTGCGCCGCCAGCAGGTGCCCGCCAGCGAGATCGGCGCCTGGCAGGGCGGCGTGGCGGTGCTGCACGACGCCACCTTGCAGCAGCTGGCCGGCTATCTGGCCCTGTACCGCGACACGCCGCTGCGCTTTGCCGACGAGCGCGCCCGGGGGTTGCGCCTGTCCGGCACGCTGGATTTGCGCCAGCCCGACGCGGTACTGGACATGCTGCCCGGCCTGTTGCCGGTGACGGTCAGCCGGCGACCGGACGGCGCTGCGGTGATCGGCAGCCGCTGAAGATAAGAATTAAGAATTATTTTTAATTAGACAGGTTCGGGTTTTGGCGGCTGGCGCGTCTTCCCCAGTTGAAGATCCACTTCCAGACTGGGGAAAGTCCATGGCGCAACGCCATTTTCATCGTCGGCTGAGCGCCGGCCGTTACGCGCTGCTGTGCGCGCTGTCCATGACCGCCGCGCTGGCGGTCCAGGCGCTGGCGCCGTCCGCGGCCCATGCGCAGAGCGCGGCCGCGCAAACCTTCGACCTGCCCGCCGGCAGCCTGGCCGACGCGCTGGTGGCGCTGGGCCGGCAGGCGCAGCTGCAGGTGCTGTTCAGCCCCGATGTGGTGGCCGGCCTGAGCGCCCCCGCCGTATCCGGCTCCATGACCCCGCAGGTCGCGCTGAACCGCCTGCTGGCGCGCAGCGGCCTGGTGGCCGTGCAGAGCGGCTCGGGCTTCGTGGTGCGGCGGCCGGCCGACCCATCCTCCAACGAAGCCACCACGTTGGCGCCCGTGACGGTCACCGGCCGCGACCTCACCGTCACCGAAGGCACGGGGTCCTACACCGCCCCCGCCGTCACCATCGGCAAGAACGCGCAAAGCCTGCGCGAGATTCCGCAATCGGTCTCGGTGGTGACGCGCCAGCTGCTGGACGACCAGAACCTGACCACGCTGGACGATGCCATGCGCACCGTCACCGGCATCACGGTGGAAGCGGGCAGCATCGGCGGCAACCATGGCAACTTCTACTCGCGCGGCTATGCGCTGGACACGATCCAGGTCGACGGCGTGAACACGCCGGCCAGCACCGGCAACGACCTGTCCTCGGGTTTCGGACTGGCCATCTATGACCACATCGAAGTGCTGCGCGGACCTTCGGGCCTGTACCAGGGCGCGGGAGACCCCGGCGGCACCGTGAACCTGGTGCGCAAGCGCGCGCAGAAGGAATTCGCCTTCAGCGGCCAGGTCATGACGGGCTCCTGGGACCGCTATTACACCGAGGCCGACATCACCGGTCCCTTGGACAGCGATGGCCGCCTGCGCGGCCGCCTGGTGGCGTCCTATGACGACCGCAAATCCTTCGTCGACGGCGTGTACACCGAGAAGCCGCTGTTCTACGGCACCCTGAGCTTCGACCTGACGCCCGACACCGTCCTGACCGCCGGCGCCACGTACCAGCAATACAAGGGCCGCCCGTTCTTCGGCCTGCCCGGCTACACCGACGGCCGCTTGCTGGACGTGCGCCGCTCCACCAACCTGGACCCCAGCTGGAACCACATCACCGAGGAAGTCACCGAGTACTTCGCCGACGTGGACCACCGCCTGGCCAACGGCGGACGCATCAAGGTCAGTGGCATCTACCGCGAACAGGACGAGCCCAGCCGCGAGTTCGGCTGGTCCGACTGCGCGGTGGACCCGATCACCGGCGACACCTGCCTCGTCAGCTGGAAGTACCGCAGCAACTGGAAGACCTATGGCCTGGACGCCTTCGTGGCCACGCCCTTCGAAGCCTTCGGCCGCCAGCACGAGCTGACCGTGGGCGCCGACTACCGCAACGTCCACAAGAACTTCCGCTACGGCGGCGGCGACAACGCCGACACCAACCTCTACCATCCCAATAACAACATCCCCAAGCCGGACTACCAGTTCACCAACGGCAACGACAGCAAGACCGACCAGTACGGCCTGTATGCGCGCACCAATCTGCGCGTGACCGACGCGGCCACCATCATCGCCGGCGGCCGCTTCACCTGGTGGGAGAACCGCACGCAGAACCGCAACGCCTACTTCAACCAGTTCACCAACACCAGCGACAAGATCAACGGCAAGTTCACGCCCTACCTGGGCCTGGTGGTGGACCTGAACGAGCAGTTGTCGGCCTACGCCAGCTACACCAGCATCTTCACGCCGCAGACCGTCACCGACGTCAACGGCCAACTGCTGGACCCGCGCACCGGCAAGCAGTTCGAGATCGGCCTGAAGGGCGAATTCCTGGACAAGCGCCTGAACGGCCACGCCGCGCTGTTCCGCATGGAAGACGAGAACCGCTCGATGACGGACCCGAATAATCCGCTGTTCTCCATGGCCGCGGGCAAGATGCGCAGCCAGGGCTTCGAGGCAGAGATCAGCGGCAGCCCGGCGCCCGGCTGGGACATCACCGCCGGCTACGCCTACACCACCACCAAGACCCTGAAGGGCACGGAAGAACAGAAGTCGCAGCAGTACGCCTTCATCACGCCGCGCCACACCTTCAACCTGTGGACCAAGTACACCTTCGCCACCGGCACGCTCGAAGGCTTGTCGCTGGGAGCCGGCGTGCGCAGCGTCAGCAGCATGTACCGCCTGAACGGTCCGGTGAAGTTCGAGCAACGCCCGTACACCACCGTCTCCGCGCAAGCCGGCTACCGCTTCAACAAGCACCTGGAAGGCACGTTGACGGTGAACAACCTGTTCGACAAGGTCTATTACCAGCGCGTATGGGCCGCCTATGGCTCGAACTACTACGGCGAGCCGCGCAGCGTGATGCTGAACCTGAGGGCGACGTACTGAAAGGTCGGGGCCTCGAAAGAGGCTCCGCCTTACTCGCCCGCCAGCACCCTCAGAAAGCTCACCACGCATGCCAGGCCCGCAATCAGCGCGCCTATCCATAGCGCGACGCCGGCGCCGTCATTGCCGGCAAGCGTGAAGCAGGCGGCCACCAGCGCCGCGCCGCTCGCCTGCCCGATGAGCCGGGCGGTCGGGATGACGCCGCTGGCCGCACCGCTGCGCTCCGCCGGCGCGCTCGTCGTCAGCGCCTTGAGATTGGGCGCCTGGAAGAAACCGAAGCCCGCGCCGCACAGCGCCAGGCGCCACATGATGTCCGCATCCGACGCGTGCGCGGGCAGCAGCGCGACCAGCGCCATGCCCACGCACAGCACCAACAAGCCGCCGCCCAGCAGCGCGACGGAACGCCGTTCCGACAAATAGCCTGCGATGGGCGCGGCGAACGCCACGACGATGGGCCAGGGCGTGAGCAGCAGGCCGGTCGCCACGTCCGAGCGCCCCAGGCTCATCTGCAGCAGAAATGGCAACGCAACCAGCGCCAGCCCCTGCGACGTATACGACAGGATCGACGTCAATACCGACATGGCAAACGCCGGCCGGCGCAACAGATCCAGCGGCAGCATGGGCGCGGAATGCGCGCGTTGCCGGCGCAGCAGCAGCGCGCAACACAGCGCCGCCGCGCCGGCTTCGAGCAGGATGCGCGGCCAGCCTGCAAGATGCGCCGCGTCACCCAGCGCCAGCACGGCCAGCGCGAAGGTCGCGCCCAGCAACAGCGCCGCCAGGCCATCGAAACGTGGCGGCGCGCGGCGCGGCGCATTGTGCGGCAGCGTGCGCCACGCCATCGCCATGCCCACGGCGCCCAGCGGAATGTTGATCAGGAACAGCCAATGCCAGGTGCTGACGGCAAGAATGGCCGAGGCCACCGAAGGTCCGACGACGTAGGACACCGCCACCGTCAGCGCATTGAGGCCCTGGGCGCGGCCGATCTGGCTGCTGGGAAAGGTCAGGCGGATCAGCGCCGCTCCCACCCCCAGGATGCCCGACGCGCCCACGCCCTGCAACGCGCGCGCGGCAATCAGCATCGGCAGGGAGTCCGCCAGCCCGCAAGCGACCGACGCCAGCGTGAACACCAGCAGCCCATAAAGATAGACGCGCCGGTGGCCCACGATATCGCCCAGCGCCGCAAACGGCAGCAGCGTGGCCACCATGGCGATCTGATAGGCGTTGATGATCCAGATCGACGCGTCGGGCGCGGCATTCAGGTCTGCCGCAATGGTGGGCAGCGCGGTGTTCGCAATGGACGTGTCCAGCGTGGCGATCGATGTTCCCAGGATCAGCGTGGAAATCGCCCACAGCCGCTGCCGCACCGGCAGCCCATCGCCGGCCTGGGATGGGGCTATGCTGCTGTCAGCAAGGGATGGCATGCGGGACGGCTCCTGGGCGGCGTCCCGCGCCACGGCGGAGGTTGCCGGGCGGGACTCGGGCGTGGCAAGCTGCTGCAAGGCTGGACCACAGCATAGCGCCTTTGCAGTCCGACACAATTGGCAAATTGTTGTCCGGCGCCCGCGACGACAGCCCATTAGCATGACGCCGCACACAATGGCATGCCGCCATCAGGACCAAGAACGACATCCGGCCACAGGCCCACAAGAAGCTGTCCAAAACATGAAAACCACTCTGAGCGCCAGTTCCCACTCCAGCATCCGCGGCCGCCTGCGCCGCACGGCCATGGCCGGCCTGTTGGCAGCCACCCTGGCCGCCCTGTCCGGCCCCGCCGCAACGGCCGCCGAATCCGCCGGCGCCGCGGCGCTGCCGCCCACCGCCCAGGCCGCCGCCATCGCGCCGCCCGATGCCCCCACGGTGATGTATTCCATCTACCAGATCGACGGCAAGGGCGCCGACTCCTACGAAGTCGCCAACGGCAGCATCGCCACCTTCTGGTTCGGCCATGCCTTCGAACTGGGCGGCACGCGCTACTACACTGGCTTCACCTGGGACACCCGCGAACGCTACGGCAAGCCGGGCGAGGACGAAATCGGCCCCGGCACCCAGGTCAACCTGGCCGAAGCCACGTTCACGCAAACCGGCTCCACGCCTGACCGCCCCTGGCAGTTCCGCGGCATGAAGCACTCCGTCGGCGAATTCGGCGCCTATGAAAAGCCGGAAGACGTGGACACCCGCCGCAAGCCGGTGGAATACCGCACGCCCGCCGGCAAGCTGCTGCTGGCCGTGCCCACCGAAGGCTTCGACAACGGCATCAGTTTCAGCGGCTACGCGCTGCTGGTCTTCAATCCGGCGGGTCCGGACGAAGGCGCGGGCTGGACCTACGTAGGCAGCATCAACACCGGCGAAGACAACAGCGCGGCCTGCGCCGAAGGCGACGTCATGCCCTGCGTGGCCAGCTCGGGCGAACTGGTCTTCTCCGCGCACGGCGGCAGCGACATGCCGCGCGTGACCGTCAAGCGCAGCGGCACGGAAATCTCCGGGCCGGACAAGACCCGCCAGCTGGGCGCGGGCGATGCCGTCATCTACGCCTACGACACGGCCAGCAAGAAGTACGCGGAGAAGTAAGGCCGGCGTCGATGCCGGCAGGGCGCGCAAGCCCGCTTCCCAAGGGCTGCGATGCCCGTGCGGTTTGCGCTGCTACGTGAGATTCAAGCCGCCATCGGAAAGCAGGATCTCGCCGGTCAGATAATCCGACGCGGCCAGCATGGCGACCGCCTGCGCGATATCCTCCGGACTGGCCGCCCGGCGCATCGGCGCCTTGTCGCGCCACAGCGCCTGGGCCTGCGTCCAATCCGCCGTCATCGGCGTATCCACCAGGCCCGGCGCAACTGCATTCACCCGGATATGCGGCGCTAGCGAAAGCGCGAGCAAGCGCGTCACATGATTGAGCGCCGCCTTGGTCGCCGCATAAGGAATGGAAGCGCCTTTGGGCCGGACGCCGGCGTGCGAACTCACGTTGACCACGCAAGCAGGCCGGCCATGCGCCGCCGCCGCTTGCAGCGCGGCCTGCGCCTCGGCCACCAGGCGAAATGGCGCAACCACGTTGACCTCATGCAATGCATGCCAGATGTCCGGCGTGGCCGCGGCCAGGTCCGCGTGGGGAATGACGTGGCTGATTCCGGCGTTGTTGACCAGCACGTCCAGCCGCCCCCATGCCGCGACGGCTTCCCGGACCAGCCGGACCCGGTCGGCATCGTTCGCCAGATCCGCCTGCACATAGACCGCCTCGCCCAGCTCGCGCGCCAAGGCATGGCCGGCTTCAGCCGAACGGCGTGAATGCACGACCACCGCATAACCGTCCCGCGACAGGCGGCGAGCAATGGCCTCGCCTATGCCGGAGGTGGAACCCGTGACCAGGGCGACGGGACGCGTGGATTGAAGATTGGACATCGAGGAGTCTCTTGCTCAGGAAGGCGCCGCATGCGGCGGTGAGGCTACAACTTAACACCGTGATGAAAACCGCAACCCGAGAGGCAAGGTCTAGGCTGCCGCTCCGCCGCCCTCCGGCGACGCTCCCAGTTCTCCAGACACCCAATCGCAGAACGCGCGCGTCAAGGGCTCATCCTGGCTGTCCCGATGCACCAGCCAGGCCCACTTCGGGCCTCGCACGGTCTGCTCCGTCAACGCCGCCAACGAGCCGTCGCGGAGCGAGCGTTCGGCCAGCAGGCTGCTGACCAGCGCCATGCCCAGGCCCTCGCGCGCTGCGTCCAGCAACAGGCCGGGGTCGGAAAAATTCATACCCTGGCCGCGCTGGCCCACGTCGGCGCCGCCCTGCGTTTCCCAATGGCTCCAATCCATCTCGCGCTCGCCATGCAGCGTGGCGCGCGCGTCCGCCGCCAGCAGGCGAGGATGGCAGGCCGGATACATGCGGTCCTCGACCAGCACGCGGAACGCGCAGTCCGCTTGCGGACCCAGATCATCGCGCAGCGCGATATCGATGGTTTGCTTGGCCATCTCCGGCGCGGCATCGCTGGTGTACAGCCACAGATCCGCCTCGGGATGCAGGGCGCGGAAAGCCTCCAGCCTGGGCAGCAGCCAGTGCCGCGAAAACGCCGGGCTGGTGTTCACGATCAATTGGTTCGGCTTGCGGTACTGGTCCAACCTGCGGATGCCGGCCGCCAACTGCTGCAGCATGGCCTGGGTCGTGCCCAGCAGATCCCAGCCCGCATCGGTCAACGACACCGCGCGCCCCTGGCGGAAAAACAGCGGCTGGCCCAGATAGTCCTCCAGGCTGCGCACCTGCTGGCTGATCGCCGACTGCGTCAGGTGCAGCTCGTCGGCCGCCTTATGGAAGCTACCCAACCGGGCGGCCGCCTCGAAGCCCCGCAGCACGTTCAGGGGAGGCCATTGCTTGAGCATATCGATAAGCCCTGCTAATCAGAATTCCACTAAATATATCGCTAGTCCGCGCGGCCGGGCGAGAAATACACTGGAATTCAAGAGGTGCGCACCTTTGACTCAAACATAACCATTTTTTATCGATCGTCCAGAATTCCAGGAGCCCGACGTGCCCACCCGCCGCCAACTCATCCAACAAGCTTCCCTGCTCTTCGGCGCCCGCGCCGCTGCCGCGCTGGGCCTCGGCGTCCTCGCATCCGGCGCGCAGGCCGCGTCCGCCCGCGGCTGGCACATGCCCGACGAAGGCGCGCCCCAGGCCCGCGCCTTCATCGCCTTCGGCGCCCAGGACGCCATCTGGGAAGACTTCACCGCCGACGTCCAGGCCGCGCTCGGCCGCATCGCCCGCGCCATCGCCGCCCACCAGCCCGTCACCGTGTTCTGCCGCAGCCGCGAACGCAGCCTGGCCGAACGCCATTGCGGCGCGGACAACGTCAGCTTCGTCGAAACCCGCCTGGACGACATCTGGATGCGCGACATCGGCGCCAACTTCGTGCTGGATGGGCGGGGTTCGGCCACCGGCGTGGACTTCAACTTCAACGGCTGGGGCAACAAACAGCGCCACGCCGCCGACGCCAAGATCGCCGCCGAAACCACCGAGCTCACTGATACCGAATACCTGCAAAGCGAACTGGTCGGCGAAGGCGGCGGCATCGAAGTCGACGGCCGCGGCACCGGCATCATGACCGAAAGCAGCTGGATCAATTCCAACCGCAACCCCGACTGGAGCAAGGCTGAAGTCGAGGAAGAACTAAAGCGCTGCCTGGGCCTGCGCAAGATCATCTGGCTGCCCGGCATCAAGGGTAAAGACATCACCGACGCCCATGTCGATTTCTACGCCCGCTTCACCCGCCCCGGCGTCGTCGTCGCCAACCTCGACATGGATCCCGAGTCCTACGACTACGCGCTGACCCGCAAGCATCTGGAGATTCTGCGGCGCGCGACGGACGCCGACGGCAAGCCGCTGGAAATCCACACCATGAGCCCGCCGCTCAATCCGAGGCGCAGCAAGTTCCTGCGCGACAACCCCGACTTCGCGGCCGGCTACATCAACTACTTCGTCATCAACGGCGCTGTCATCGCACCGGAATTCGGCGATGCGGAAGCGGACGCGAAGGCGCGCGATCTACTGGCACGTTTATATCCGGGCCGCAAGGTGGTGCAGCTGGATATCGACGCCATCGCGTCAGGCGGCGGCGGAATCCATTGCGTGACGAATCAGTTGCCGGTCGCGTAGCTTCTGGCGTTTCGCAAGGGGTCGCACAGGATCGTTCTTCGGACAACATTCCGCCATGCCCACCGTGGTAGAGTCGTGCGTCCCTTCTGTCGCACCCAATCACGTCGCCACGCATGACACCGAGCCGGCAGGCCGGATCCCCGCAAGGCGCGCGTGGCAAACCTCTTGCGGAGCGGAGCATGAACACCCAGACCCCAGCCATTGTCCCGGCGCGTACTGCCTTGCTGGTCATGCACTACCAGACCGACATCATGGAACTGTTCCCGTCGGTCGCCCCCGCCTTGCTCAACAACACGCGGCAACTGTGCGACGCCGCGCGGCACGCCGGCATCAGCGTCTACTTCGCCAAGATCCACTTCAGCCCCGGGTATCCTGAAGTCAGCCCCTTGAACAAGAACGGGCAGGGCATCAAGCAGCTGGGCCGCTTCGTCCACGACCGCATCTCGCCGGAACTCGACCGCCGCGAAGATGAACCCATCATCATCGCCCACCGCGCCAGCGTGTTCTTCGGCACCGATCTGCAAGTGCGGCTTTCCGCAAAAGGCATAGACACGCTGATCATGGCCGGCGTCGCATCCACGGGCGTGATGCTGTCGTCCATCGCGCATGCCAGCGACGCGGACTACCGCCTGCTGACGGTCCAGGACTGCTGCTACGACCCGGACCCGATCGTCCACGAGCATCTGTTCGCCACCGCCTTTGCGTCGCGCACCACCGTGCTGTCGCTGGATGAAGCCTTGTCCTTGCTGGCTTGACCGACTGCACGAAGAGTATCTGCCTACATGCCCCTGATAGGTTCAACCAAGCCGCCCATCATGTCTTTCCGAACCTTACCCGCAGAACCTTACGCACCGCGCCGCATGGCGTTCATCGATCAATGGCGCGAAGACGGCGTGGCCCTCAAGGCGTACGCGATACAACACAATCCCGATCCAACCGTTCCACTGCTGTCCGCCGAAGTGGCCGCAGCCGCCCGCAAAACCGCAATGGCCGCGTTGCAAGACGCCACCCGCGATCCGCGTGCCACGGGCCTGGGCTTCTGCATCGTGCACGTGGGCGAAGAAGCGGTCTGGCTGCTGGCGGATTGGTGGATATCCGGCGGCATTCTGTGCCAGCAGATGTACGCCGCGCCGCTGGATCAACCCGAGCAGTTTCAGCCCGTGCAGGGACCGTTCATTGCATGCGTGTGGGAACTGGAAGTGACCGCGCATGAGCGCGGGGCGTGGATGCGGCATGTATTGCGCAATGAACCGGATACCGCCGCCTATTTGGCAGATGCGCTGCCGGCGGGCAGCTATTGAAGCGAACCCTCAGCCAGGGCACATGCCAGCAACCCGTCTCATCGACAGACTCCTTCATGCAGAAAACCGAAGGCACGACCTTCCTGATGGCATACGACAAGGGCAGCTCGCACTTCAGCGATCTGCACTTCCACGACTGCACCTTCGACAACTGCGCGCTGTCCATGGTCAAGATCCCACAGCGTATGTCGCGCGTGCAGAACGTGCGCCTCTCTAAATGCCGAGCGGTCAACTCGATGATCCAGCCCTGCATGTTTGAAGACGTGCTGATCGAGGACCTGTCCACCAATCCCATCCTGCTGGTGTGGGCCTCGTTCTTTCGCCGGGTCAAGCTGGTGGGCAAGATCGGCAAGCTCAATCTCAATCTGACGCCCACCGCCTTCTGCAAGGACGAGCGCCTCCTCGATCAGTTCGCAACCGCGCGCGCCGCCTTCTACTCCGAAACCGATTGGGCCTTGGACATCAGCGAAGCCAGGCTGCTGGGCCTGCGCTGCGAAGGCGTGCCGCTGCATCTGATCCGGCGCGATCCGCAGACGCAGGTCATCGTGGACAAGCAGGGGAATTATCCGGGGTACGAGGCGCTGGGAGCGGCTTTCGTTCAGGCGTTCCCCGGCATCGCCAGCACGCTGCATGGCTTTGATAGCTCGCCCGCCCAGTCCATGCTGTTGACCGCCTCGCTGGCCGCGCCCAAGGCGCGGCGGGAGGAGGAAAAGGGCGCAATCGCGGAACTCAGGAACTTGGGGTTTGTGGAAGAAGGTTCGGCGTAGTTCCACGCGCAAGCCCGCCGGCCAGGGCGCTACCGAAAATACGGCGCAAGCCAGAACCACGCCACAATACTTATCCCCAGCCATAGCGCCACGATCATCACCGCGCCCGCCAGGCTGCGCGGCTTCTCCCTTTTCGACTGCATCCAGGCGTCCGCCTGAACCCTGCATTCCTGCAGCACGTCGGGTGGCAACAGCTTGATGGCCAGCCAGATCAGGCCGGGCAACAGCAGCACGTCATCGACGTAACCCAGCACGGGGATGAAGTCGGGAATCAGGTCGATGGGACTGAGCGCATAGGCCACCACGAACAGGCCCAGCGCCTTGGCGTACCAGGGCGTGCGGGCATGCTTGCCGGCAAACCATAGCGTCAGGCCGTCGCGCTTGATGCGCTTGGCCCAGGCTTTCAGGCGGTTGCTGAGGTTCATGCGGAAAGCGGGTGCTCGCACCCAATAGCCGTGAATGGGCGTAGTCTGCCACACCTTTTCCGCTCATACGGCGCGCTGCTTCAGGGCTTGCGGTCGATGACAATCCGATCGCCATCCCGGCTGCACGTCAACGTATCCCGATACACCGCGCACACCTGATCTACCAGCGCTGACCAGCATGCGCCGCTGACCGGCTGAGAGATTACGACAGTCTCGGCTCCGCCCTTCAAAAGAATATCGGCGCCCGAGTTCCGGCGCAGCCCCTCGGCGATCGAACCCAGTGTGCGTGGAGCCCCTGAAAACTCCTCCGCATTGGCGGGAAACCTGTCGTTCAAATGCCAATAAAGCCCTCCGACCAACGCAATGGAGACGAGTATCAGGAACACGCCGACCGGCCCTTTCAAACCATACTTGTCGATGAACGCTTCCACCTCGGGCTTGGTGGTAGTCGTGGGGGAGGGCCTGGGTCGAAATAACAGATACAGCCCAAACACGAACAAGATCAGAGCCACCACAGCGGTCAGGCAAAGCATGGCCCAATCCAGTCCGGGCAGTTCTCGCATGCATGTCAAATCCATGGTTGATCACCGTTTCTCGTCGGAGAAGAACAACACCAGTAATTGCGACGCTTGCTTGTAATCCATCAGCACATAGCCTCGCCCGATCTCAAACTGGAAGCCCTCCGTCCACTTCACCGAAAGCGGCGGCCTTTTTCCCTGGAATACCTCCGATATGACGTTGCTGTACTTCCTGGAAAAAATGACGATCTCGTTATCGATCTGCTTGACGGGCAACTCCGCGATGACGACGGCCTGTCGAAACAAGCTGCCTCGCGCCAGGACTGGCAGGGCGCTCTCAATGAAGCCGCTCTCGCTCAAGGCCGACGTGTCTCCCGATTGCGCGAACGCCAGATAGCGGGGGAAGATCTGCGTCGCGGATTGCAGCTGCGCTTGGTACGCGTCCTGCCCAAGTATGGAAGTGAGAACCGCCTGATTGGCCCCAATACCCGAGAAACCGTATTCGCACTTGCGTCCGCCGGCATACCGCTGGACGGTGCACGTCCCGTTGACGCTATAGGCCTCGTATTGCCCGGATGAGAAGCGGCATTCACAGTATTTCGCGGGTGCAAGCGGCGTTGGAACCGGGGCGTTCTGGCCAGTGCCCTGCGCTTGCGCGGTGGCGCCCAACGCCATGAACAAGGCCCCAATGACGGCCAAAGCGTGCTGGATGAATCGAGAGTGCGGCATGGGTACACCTCGCTTTATTCAACCACCTGAACGGGATAGTCGAGCTTGCCGCACATTTAATAACGATCCCGCGCGGTCTGGGCGAGGATTAATCCATCAGGAGTGATCCAGAAGTGCGCGCCCCAGCGCATGTGGACTACGACGCCCCGGGCAAAATCCGTAGTCTGGCGCCGTTGCGGCCGTGCCTACAGTGGCTGACAGCCACCGCCCACGCCTGCGACGCCTGGAACCGCCCGCGCCTCAGAACGGCTTCACCACCACCAGCACAATGATGAGCACGAGCGCAATCGCCACCAGCGGCAACAGGTTTGCGCGCGCCGTTCCTTCACCGCCACCCGCAGCCTCAACCGTCCGCCGCAGCCGCCCGGCCTGCATTCCATGCGCCGCAGCCAGCCCCAACACCAACGCCAGCTTCACCGACAGCCAGCCGCTGCCAAACCACCCCGCGCTCGCCGCCAGATACACGCCCGTCGCCAACGCCCCTACCATCGCCGGCGTGGTCAGCGTGCGCTCCCATCGGCGCAACAAGCGCAATCGCGCCAGCTCCTGCGGCAACGCCGGCCCAGGCAGTTTCGCGGCTGCCGCCAACACGAACCCCTGCACCACCATCCCCGCCACCCAAAACAGCATCAGCGCGATGTGCAGCGACTTGATCAGCAGATACCCCATCGCTCACGCCCTTCTGGCGGGTGCCACGGCGCGGTCCAGTCTGCGCGCGATCACATAGCCGCCGAACGGCACCAGCGTCGCCAGCAAGGTCAGCAGCAGCCGCTTGCGCGGCCAGTCCTGTGCCGACGCCACATTGCACGCCAGCGCGATGTAGAGCATGAACGCCACACCATGCACCGGCCCAATCCACGACACCGGCGCCGGCACCCCGGCCAGATGCTTCAACGGCACCGCGACGCAGACCAGCGCCAGCAGCGTCGTCCCCTCCAGGACCGCCGCCCACTTGAATAGAGAGTTCGTCGAACCGCCGGAATCTTTCATGGACATGGCCACCGCAACGCAAAGGGAACCGGCATTGTCCGGGCTGGCGCAATCGCTTGCCATTGGCCAAAATGCCAATCTTCGAAAGAAATCCGCCAACCGTGCGATCGGGCAGATCTGGCCCTTCGCAACCGCCGGAACCCCAGGCATGCCCAAGAAAGCCCCTCATCGCATCGCCGTGCTCGCCTTCGACGGCCTGGTCGCGGGCGACCTCGCCGCGCCTTGCGAGATCTTCCAGCTCGCCGAAACCCTCGATGGCCGCCGCCCCTACGACGTGCAAGTCTGCGCCAGCAAACCCCGCGTCAAAACCCACGCCTATGACCTGCACATCCGCGCCCGCCTAGACGTGGCGCGTCACGCGCACACCGTCATCGTGCCCGGCCTGGCCGACCCGAGCCGCGATGTCCCCCGCGACATCCTCGACCTGATCCGCCACGCCCACGCCGCAGGCGCCCGCATCGCCTCCATCTGCACCGGCGCCTTCGCCCTGGCCGCCAGCGGCATCCTCGACGGCCTCAAGGCCACCACCCACTGGAAAGCCGCCGACCAATTGGCCCGCCGCTACCCCGCCATCGACGTCAATCCCAACGTGCTGTTCGTCGACAACGGCCAGATCCTCACCTCCGCCGGCGCCGCCGCCGGCATGGACCTGTGCCTGCACATGATCAAGCGCGACCACGGCGCCGCTGTCGCCGCCAACAGCGCCCGGCTGGCCGTGGTGCCGCTGGAACGCGCTGGCGGCCAGGCGCAGTTCATCGTCCGGTCCACACCGGCCTCGCACACCGACCTGACGCCACTGCTGCACTGGATCGAGAGCAGACTGGCGCACAACCTGACTGTAGGCGCGCTGGCCGCGCAGGCCGCGGTAAGTGTGCGCACCTTGAACCGGCGGTTTCAGGAACTGCTAGGCGTCAGTCCCTTGCAGTGGGTGATCCAGTCACGGGTGAACCGCGCGCGCGGAATGCTGGAGACGACGGACCTGCCGGTGGAGCGGGTGGCGATGGAGGTGGGATTTGGATCAGCGGTATCGCTGCGGGAACATTTCACGGGCATCTTAGGAACGAGCCCGATGGGGTATCGAAGGGCGTTCCGGCGCGTGGCTTAACGAGGTCGGGGTGCCAGGCGCGCTGTTGCCTTTTCGTCTCTAAAAACGTGCCGGGCGATTCTATTTCTGGACGTCCTGCCGCTGACGCTGGTACGTGTCATAGGATTTGGACGCGTCGCTCTGGCAACGCTGTCGTTCCTGGTTATCGGCGATCTTGTTGCAGTCATTCTGTTGCCAGGATTGGCCGGTGTCATACAGCTGGCGGGACGAGCAAGCCGTCCCGGCGGCGGCCACTACGATGCAAGCGAAGATCAGGACGTAGCGCAAGGGAGTCTCCTGAGAGCGCGGCGTGAGATTGGCGGGTACTGGCTGCGTATGACGGGTGTGCTGCTGGGTTACGGTTTACTTTTTTTTGACCGGGAGCGCCACATTGATTCGCATGCGATCCCTCTCTGCGCGTGCGCAGGCGGCCGAATCAGGCTCTGCGCGGGAATCCCGGGCTCCATGCACAGGCGCCAGATCATCGGCAACGTCAGGCCGCCTGCAAGGCCTGCTTATACAGGCTGCGGCTACCTGCCGCGGTTTCAATAGCGCGCCAACTTCGAGTCCCGAATCCTGACCTGACACAGGGTGAACGCCCGTCGGCGTGGCTAAGAGCATCCGCAAGACCGGAATACGCCGCACAGAGTAGACTGGCCGCCTGTCCATCCGTATCGAGTCCTACTCCATGCTAGTCAAAGCCCTACGTGTCGGCCTGGGTCAAATCATCGTGCTGGGCGACGCCCTCACGCGGCCCCGCCCGCAACAGCGCTCCGCGCAAGGCCAGGCCACGGTCAACACCGAAGCGGCCAAGCTGTCGCTCTACCAATTCCACGCCTGCCCGTTCTGCGTCAAGACGCGGCGCGCCATCCACAAGCTCAACGCGCCCATCGCGCTGCGCGACGCCAAGGGCGATCCCGAAGCGCGCGCACAACTGCAGGCAGGCGGCGGCAAGGTGAAGGTGCCGTGCCTGCGCATCGACGATGCAGCGGGCACTCGCTGGATGTATGAGTCCAGCGACATCATCGCCTACCTCGAACAACGCTTCGCCAACGTGGCCTGACGGAAGCGCATGGGCATGACCCGCCTGGCTCGCCTGTTTTTCATCACCTTGGCCGCCATGGGTGCGCTGGCCGGCTGCGATTCCTCGTCCTTGCAACCCGCGCCGCTCGGATCAAAACTCTACGCCGAAACCATCGCCACGCGCGACACGCCGCCGGAGCTGCAGTTCAAGGGTGTGCTGGCCGGGCAGTCCGTGCATCTACTGGTGCATGAATGCAAGGTGTACAAGGTCGAGCCAGCCGAAGGCGAGAACGTGAAGTGGACGCTGGTGCTTGAAGGCGACTTCTCTCTGCTGCCGACCCTCTGCGTCCAGCAGCGGCTGACCGAGAGCAAGGGGGTGGTGACTGCGTTCCTGGGGCGGCAGGCGTTTGGCGCGGGCGGGTGTTGCACGGGGACGCCGGAGTATCGGTCCAGGGATGGCGTGAATTGGAAGCCGCGTTGAGTGCGGGCTTTGTGTTCACTGGCGCTGACTACGCCGTACCCCAAAGGAAAGCCGCAGATGGCAAATGACGACCGCAGCCTGATCATTCCCAGAAGAACGCCCGAATCAGCGGCCATGACGGCCAACATCAAACGCGCGATGGCGATCACCGCCGCCCTCAACCGCCTGACCTTCAACGACGCCGCCGAAGTCCGGGCCTTGTTCAGCGAACTGATCGGCAAGACGGTCGATGAGAGCTTTCTGTTGATACCGCCGTTCTATACGACGGGAGGCCCCGACATCAGCGTCGGGCGCAACGTCTTCGTCAATCAGAACTGCACCTTCTATGACTTGGGCGGGTTGAGCATTGCCGATGATGTGATGATCGGGCCGAACGTGAGCCTTATCACGTCCGGCCATCCTATCGAACCTTCGCGGCGTCGTGACTTCGTCACGGCGAAGCCCATTGTGATCGAGAGGAATGTCTGGATTGCGGCGGGTGCGACCGTTATTGGTGGCGTGACTGTGGGAGAGAACTCGGTGGTCGCGGCGGGTTCGGTGGTCACCAAGGATGTGCCGGCGAATACGCTGGTGGGTGGGAATCCGGCCAGGGTGATTCGGTCGATTGCTGAATAGGGCGGGCGCGTGAGCGCCGCGCCTCTGGTCGCTAAGTTTGGCTACTGAATCGACGACGGCGCGCCGTGCGTGACGTCGCCGAGATCCGCATCCACCTTGCAAAAGCGCGCCTGCGCCAGCATGGCATCGGTCAAGGTGCCCAGGTGATCGCATAAGCCTTCTACTCCACCCATCAACGCCGCCACCGTCCACGCGTCCAACGGCTGACCGCCGGTTGCGTCGGGTTCGGATGCACTGTTGCCGACCATGCGGGCGATGGCCTCGATGGCGTGGCGGGCTCGGTCTATGTGGTGGAGATGGGCGAGGGGGACTGGGCCGAGTTCGGGGTCGGATTCGACGGACCAGGGATTTTGGGTGAGGGGGTGGGATTGTATGACAGCCTCCAAAGACAAGTTAAACCTGCTCCCCACTTCCAAATGGGGTGGGCGGGCACATGGCAAGGTTGGAAGACCGGCGTCTTTGGAAACCGGCGTGCGCGAACGCACCCTCGCCAAGGCCCGCCCATAGGGACGTGCAGAGGCATTCGGACGTGAAAATGCCGCCTGAGCGGCGGCTGTCCGCCAAAGACATTGCCGGCTTCCAAACCGGGCTACCGGTGGTTCAGTAGTGGAGCGAGTATACGGTAAGGGGGAACGCGAATTGAGCTGGGGGACAAATTCGCTACAGGAAGGCCGTGCTCATATCGCAGCAGGATGTCCGCCTTCGACCTGATGCAGAAGTTCGGATTAGCGTCCACGAACGACTGCTGGGGATCGAAAAGCAAACACTGATGCGCGACCACTATCCGATCCGAACGGCTTTTCGAACCTTCAGGTTTCGAACGTCAATTAGCTGGAGAAAGCCGGCATAAAGCCCGCGCAAATAACATTCGGTCTGGGCCGAGTGCATCGACAAATACCTAAATAACGCGAACCGGGTTATCCTCACGGATATAAAAACTCAGGGAACAAGGCAATCTGACTCGTAAGGGTTACGCTTGCTCGGAATCGTATGATAAAAACCATCATATCCTTTACCCGCTGGCTTGCTAACCGCCTCAATAATATCTTGTCGCGGTTGGAAAAAAGAGATGGCTCCACTGATATGCGAGAGAAGTTTGTGGATCTCGCCCCAACTGATAAGGCGGACAAAGCTGGCATATATTCCGAAGCAATTATGTTTGCGATGAGCAATGCGAAGGTTTCCAATATCGCACTGACCGGTCCCTATGGCTCAGGAAAGAGCAGCATCATTCAATCCTTCTTGAGACAATATCGGCGGCCTGCGCTTCATATCTCTCTCGCCGCATTCGTTCCCGAGGCTGTTTCGGAGGGCGAGAAGGTGAGCCGACAAGAGATTGAGAGGAGCATTCTCCAACAGATGCTTTATGGTGCTGACGCGAACAAACTCCCACTGTCGCGATTTAAAAGAATTCAGTCGCCCAGCGTATGGTCGATCTTTAAGTCTCTCTATATAACGCTTGGGATTCTCGCTCTTTGGTATGTTTTTAGTCAGCGAGCAGAGATCATGAGCGGAACTTTTTTTACTCCGCTTGCGCTCAGCAATGGGATCAGCCTCGGAATCTTGGTGTTCGCAGCAATATTCCTCTGGATAACACTACATCACTTTTACGTTGCGAGCTTCGGCCTGTCACTAAAGAGCATCTCATTGAAGGATGTTGAGATTAGGCCTGCACATGATGACCAGGTATCCATACTGAATCGTCACCTAGATGAAATAGTCTACTTCTTCCAATCAACCGATTACGATCTCGTAATCATCGAGGACCTAGATCGATTCAACGACGCCGAGATTTTCGTCACACTGCGTGAAATTAACAGCCTTGTGAACGAGAATGCGGGCGTAAAGCGGACGATTAAGTTTCTCTATGCCTTGCGCGATGACATCTTTGTCAATACCGATCGAACCAAATTTTTCGAATTTATTATTCCTGTCATACCGATCATAAATACATCAAATTCGATCGATATGGTACTGCAGCAAGGAAGAAGACTTGCGCTTGATGAACGTCTAGATCGGCAGTTTCTAAGAGAGGTCTCACGCTACCTAAATGACCTGAGGTTGATTCAGAACATCTTTAATGAATACGCCATTTATGTGGCAAATTTAGAGACGGATGGAGAGAACCTGCTTGACGCCAACAAGCTTCTCGCGATCCTGATATATAAAAACGTCTATCCAAGGGATTTTGAGCAATTGCACCGCGGCTCAGGGAATCTCGCTGAAATATTGAACCGGAAAGACAAGCTCATTAGGCATGGTGAGGCCAGATACCGAACCGAGATCGAGGAACTCGAGAAGCGACTTGAAGTTGCCGAGGGACAGACGCCTTTGGGCGTGGGAGAGTTGCGGCAAATTTACGCCATGGCTCTGATTGAGAAGCTTCCACCAGGTGTTGTCTACGTCAGTCTTGATCAGGGCACATGGATTGCGCTTCCCCAACTAGCCGGTCACGATGCGTTCGAGCAGCTGATTGAGGCGCCTCGTCTGCTCCACCGCACTGCAAATAATCACCAATATTGGATCGATATTTCCAAATTGCAAACCGAGGTGGACTCTCAAAAATCCTATCTGCACCGCAAGGAGGAGATCGAAATTAAAGAGGCCGATAGTAAGAACAAAGTGCTGCGTCGAATACAAGATCTCAAATTAAAGATCCCCACACTTCGCACGACAAAGCTCAATGAGCTATTGCGTGTAAACGCCGACCACATAGAAGAGCTTTTCAACGGTTTCGAAGAGAATGGAGAACTCGCCCGCTTTTTGATCTTAGAAGGGCATCTCGACGACACCTATTACCAATACACTTCACTCTTTCACTCAGGCCGTTTGTCGCCCAATGACAACAGGTTTCTGATCCAAATACGCGCGTTTGTCACGCCTGAGCCGACTTTTCCGCTCGACAATCCCAAAGAGGTCATCGCAGCTATGCGAGATGAGGACTTTCGGCAGAGCTATGTCTTAAACATTAAGCTTGTCGATAGTCTTCTGAATGATCGGAGTCTTTACCCTAATCAAACACAAAAACTTTTCGAATTTCTCTCATCTGAATTCGAAAGCTGCGAAGAATTTTTCAGTGCTTATTACACCGGTGGCCGCGATGTTTCAGGGCTTCTCTTTGGATTAGTGAACGCGTGGAAAAATCTTGTGCCGGCAGCCATCGCCAGCGCGAACAATATCTCTCACGTTGCCCAACTGATCGGGAATCTACCGACAAGCTCGCTCAAAATGCTCGTTAGGGACTTTGACGGACTTTCAGAATTTGTTGCTGCGAATCTTTCAGAAATTCTGGTGATCTTGCCCGAATTAGCACCGGAACGCCTTGAATGCCTCGACTTTGAGGTCAAAGATCTAGCTGCTATCAAGGAGCACACTGAAATTGTTCGCTTCATCTTCAAAGAAGGGTTGTACGAACTCACGATAAATAACCTGGAATTCGTCGGCCTGGAGATTGTAGGGCAGAACGACCTCGAGGCAATGCGTACGAAAAATTTCACTACCATCCGTTCAATAAATAATGCAGCGTTGATGACCAGGGTGAAACGTGATTTCAATCTTTACCTGAGCGATATTCTTTTAGAGCTGCAAGACAACTCAGAGGAGGATGTCCCCGCCATCCTAGAGATCCTTAGCCAAGACATACTTGATAAAAATAATCTTAGGGCGTTTCTTCAAAGGCAGACAACCCAACTACCGACTCTAGAGGGTGTATCCGAGAAATTGCACGCAATACTGTTCCAGCTAAATGCGATTGAAGCAACCTGGATGAATTGTCTCGCTTTCATAGAAGCTGCTGGGTTTGAGGCAGATAGTCTAATTGGGTATCTTGATCTAGATGTTGTCCGTGCCTCTATCCTGCGACATCCGATGCCAAGCGACTCGGACTCACTGAAGCTGCGTCAGTTCCTCGTCAATGCGGGTTCTCTGTCTGATGCCGCCTACAGAGATTATGCCCGCGCTCTGCCGAATCCATTCACGAGCCTACCCAAAGGACTCGAGCCAATCAAGCGCCAAATCCTGATAGCTGAACGAAAAATCACATTCACTAAAGAGAGTTTCGCCGCACTCGCAGACAGTAGAAATTTGCAGGTACTCTTCGTCGCGACCAACATCGAAAAGTATCTGGCTGATCCCGATAGCTATGCAGTCGACGATGACTTTCGAGAGGAAATTCTACGATCTGATATTGATAATGTAGCCAAGCTCGGGATAGTTGAATTGATGGACCTGGGAGCGCTCGTGGACCTGCCAGAACGATCAGCACTTATCGGTCCAATTATCAACAGCGCAGACCCCAGCATATTCAAACTTCACGGGAGTAGTGCGCAATCTCTAGTGATGCATTCTAGCCCCGTGCCGACGCAAATTTCACTCTTTAACAAGTATCATTCTCTCATGTCGGATGACGAGGTGCGTCACGTATTGGCTAATCTACCGAATCCATTTTCCGAAATTAAAACGGGGTATGCTACGCCAAGGTTGAAAAACAGCCCCGAGAATCGGGATTTAGTCCAATGGCTTGATTCAAGGAATATCATCTCTTCCTGGGGTGAGGATCGCCTCTTTACGGATGATATAAGAGTGAACCTCTATAGACGTTGATCGTAAAAATAGGTGTCAGACTACAATTTCTCAGCTCTTAGGTAGCGAAATTTTAGTCTGACACCTATTTTTCTATAGCTGCCGTCGGCTTCTTCTAATTATGCGTTCAATCGGTCGTTGCAGCACACTAAAGGCTGCGCAAGTCAGTTACCCCTAATCGCCACTTAGTATTGTGTATTGGGAATGCGACGCTAGTTTGAACGGTCCAATGCAGAAGGCATAGCATGTACAAGGAGAGTATTTCTTGCTCAAACCAAAACTACATCACTTCGAACGTGCTGCTCGTGAAGTTGCGAAGCACGGCGACAACGACACGCTGCCATTCGACATAGACGTTCGATTTTGTGGCGACGAGGCTGAAGCGCTTGCCGCTATCGCCTACGGCTTTTACTCAGAGCTTCGAGATAGCCAAGCGGCCAAAGACAATCATGAACGTCTCGCGACGCTGCATGTCCATAGCGAGCGGCTTCTGGCTCCTTCCGGCCCCGCTGGATTTCGAGTAGTAACCAAGATCCACCTGTTTTGGAACATCTACCTTAACGGGCTGGCCATCGCAATTGCAGAGGCACTTGAACCCCATCGCTCGCCAAATGTCCACTCCTACCGCTTCCTGCCGACTGGTGGCGAGCAGCTCTTCGACGAGAGCAGAACATGGCGGGCCTTCAAGGAAGCAACGGTTGTTCAAGCGGCCTTGGCCGGCGACGACGCGATCGTCGTTCAAACGGACATCTCCAGCTTCTACGAGCACGTTTCTCACCACTACATCGAGAACCTTGTTAGCAGCCTTGGCGGCGACGCTGTACCAGTGTCAAAGCAGGTCAACGCTCTTCTCAGCAAGCTCTTCGCCGGACGTTCGTTCGGCCTACCGGTCGGCGGCCAGGGTGCACGTGTCCTTGCAGAACTCTTCCTGAATCAAGCGGACGCTGCGCTCACAGCTCACGGGATTCAGTGGCATCGCTATGTCGACGACTATGTGTTGATTGCGAAGAACACAGCGGAGGCATACCGAGCACTTGGCGTTCTCGCGCAAGGGCTGATGGACTACGGTTTGAGTTTGAACAAGTCAAAAACCGTATTCTTGTCCTCGAAGCATTATAAAGACTACGTCGCTTCGCAACTTGGTGGAGAAGACATTGAGGCAGCCAAGCTGCGAAGCATCGACCTAAAGTTCGACCCATACTCCGATAGCCCCGAGGAGGATTACGAGTCACTTGTGGAGACCGTCGAGACACTTGAGGTACGCCAGCTCCTGAACCGTGAACTGGAGAAAGCGCTGCCCGATTCGTTCTTGGTTACCCAGATTGGTCGAACCATACGGCTTCATGAACCGACCGTCGCACTCGAAATCGCAACAACGCTGCTAAAGCAACAAAACCTCCATGCCTTTCGTTCGTCGTTTTCCACCATCATGCGAGGTATCGCAAACCTACGGAATGACGCGAGGTTTCTTAGCATCCATGGGACGCTTGACTCCTTGCTCGACGCTATCCCCGTACATTCCGAGCATTTATTGAGGGCAGATACAAGTTTGCTCCACTACTTGCGTTGTTTGCGCGTTCAAAGTACGCCGAGGCGCGTGCAGCTCGTGCGCCAGCTCTTCGATACTACGCAGTTGGATGCGGTACGTCGCGCTTGCATCGATTGTTGGCGCAGTTGGCGTGACAGCGCCGCATTCAACTATCTGCGCAACCGCTGGCAGCTAATGACTCCCGAATGTCAGCGGCTCTACTGGCTTGCGTCTTTTTCATTCGCTGACGAGGGAGACAAAGCCCGGCTGCAGGCGAAGCGCGCGGCTAGCCAATCGTGGGCGCTTGGGGTTGAACTACCGTTCGACGAAGAGAAGGACAAGATGAAACTCAGCAAGCTACCCCGAGGCGCAGAGCCAAGGTTTGCGACCGTTTTCATGAGATGGGCCAAAGGGGTGAGCGATGCAGTTTGACCCACGCACAGTAGCCCGCGAAATCCCCGGTGTATTCGATGAGATATTTCCACAGTTAACGCCAGGCATTGTCGCGCATTTCAACAATTCAGCGCTCACAGTCCAGGTCCAGCCCCTCAGACAAGAATGCGTGCTTCGATCTACGTTGCAGCGTGCCATGCTTTTCGAGCTCGGCTACACCGTAGGTGAGCGGCTGCTCGAGGGCAAGACCGGCATCGATTGGCCAAGCTGCTTCGCTGAAACACTCCGGCGGCAGCGCGCATACTTCGACGCGAAGCTGCCTGACCAACTAACTGCGTGGGACCAGTCCTTGGCTGAGACAGTCGGCAGAAACCTCGCCAGCTCGATGATAGACATGAGCCATGCGAGCGGGCATCCGATAGTCATCCGGCCACGAATACCTGGTCTTGAATGGATTGCCAACGGCCATGGAGACTTCGCCCTTGGGAGCACATTGATCGAGGTGAAGTGCACCGCCAAACGTTTCTCTTCGGCTGACTACCGTCAGGTGGCCATCTATTGGCTGCTGAGCTACGCGGCATCCGTTGAGGGGCGCGGCGCGGAATGGGAGAATTTCGTATTGCTCAACCCAAGAAGTGGAATGAAGGTTTCTATGAAGTTCGACACCTTCCTATCCGTTATCAGCAGCGGCCGTACAAAGGTGGACATTCTTAAACTATTCCAATCTCTCGTCGGGACGCGGCTCACACGTTAAGAAGTAATAGTGTCAGACTATAGCTTCTGAACACGTAGCCAACGAAGTTGTCGCCTGATCACATTTTTTTAAATCATCTAATCTATTTTTCGAGCGAATATTCAGTCCTACATCCGACTGTTTTCACCCAATTTTCAACGGATAACCATGGCTACCCGCAGAAAAAACGTTCAGCAGCAAGTTGCTTCGAAACTTCAGCTTTCACTTCCGGCGATCGAACGCAATATTGCTCGAATTGGGGAGCGCATCGAAGAGCTACGTGCTTTCGAGGTCGCGAAGGCACCGCTGGGATACTCGGCAGAGCTGACAGCCCTATCTGCTGCCATCAAGGGCACGCTTGAACGATGCTTTGGTGAAGACACATCCGCATTCAGGCGTTTTGAAGCCGCAGCATCCTTAAGCTGGCATCCAATGGTAATCATGAGTGACTACCATACGCCTGCTCATGAGTATTTCGACGGAGTTACCCGCAACATAAGTAATTCCGTCGCTTTGCTGCAGGAGGCGCAACGTGCGCTTCGTGATGACCTTGAAGATGCCAAGCACGACGTAAGTGCGGAATCACTTCCTGTACCATCAGAAGCGCGCAACCGATCTCGGCGCGTGTTTGTCGTCCATGGGCACGACGGCGAAGCGCGTGAAATGGTTGCCCGGTTCCTAAAAGCTATGGAATTCGAGCCCGTCATCTTGCATGAACAGGCAAATCAAGGCGGCACTGTTATTGAGAAGTTTGAAGCAAATAGCGACGTTGATTTCGCCGTCATTCTCCTAACCCCTGACGACCTGGGTCGGAGCATCAGGGAAGATGAGCTAAAGCCCCGCGCGCGCCAAAACGTATTACTCGAGCTCGGCTATTTCATTGGCCGTCTCGGGCGTGGAAGCGTATGTGCGCTCCGACGCGGCGACGTCGAGCTTCCCAGTGACTACGTTGGCGTTGTTTGGGAGAAAATGGATGAGGGTGGAGGTTGGAAGCTGGCCCTGGCTCGGGAGCTCAAGGCTGCAGGCAATGAGGTAGATCTCAACAGAGCATTTTCCCTATAAATTCTCCTGCGAAATAATGGTGTCAGACTACAATTTTCCGCCGGCTCGCTGAATGCTTGGCGCATCGGTGGAGCGATGCGCGCATAGCACTCGCTTGCCCGCATACAACGTGCTCCGCCCCGGCTGCAGCCGTTGGGACGCCGTGGTGGCTATCGGACCTGCCTCACCTCGGATAACAACCACGTCGGAATGCCGCAATCATCTCTGTTGGCGGCAAAGTACTCGTTTTGCCGTTGATGCGTGAGTGACGCAATCGTGGCAATCGATTTCCTCGGGCGGACGCATTGGGAATCAGCTCAAAATCAGACCAAATCAGCTCATTTCTTGAGCTGATTGCTGCTAAATTGAGCTGATTCAACATCTTCGGCTCTTGCCATGACCGTCCGCGAAGACATTCTTCAGTTTCTGCGCGCCCAGCAGCGCGAGAACCTGCCGTGGGTGAGTTCCAGCGAACTGGCCTACCGAACCGGCGTCAGTTGGTCCACGGTGAAGCGCCAATTGGAAAACCTGCGCAAGGCCGGATTGGTGCTGCGCGAGGGCCAGGGCCGAGCAACCCGTTACCGGATTGCGGACGAAACAACCGCATCGACACTCCCAACGACCATTGCCACGCGGCTGGCGGAGCCGGCGTCCCAGGCCGTCGGGATGATCTGGTCTGAGCATGGTCAAGCCCTGCTGGCCCGGCTTCGGCAGCCGTTGTCGGCGCGTGCACCTGTGGGATACGAACGCGCCTTCGTGGAAAGCTATGTGCCGAACCAGAACTCCCTGTTGCCGCCTTCGCTGGCTCAAGACTTGGCCGACGAGGGCCGTATGCCAGGTCAGTCGCCAGCCGGCACTTACGCGCGCCGGGTATTGGAACCGCTACTGCTCGACCTGTCCTGGTCCTCCTCTCGATTGGAAGGCAACCAGTATTCCTTGTTGGCCACGCAGGAACTCTTCAAGCACGGAATGGCTGGGGAAGATCTGGATGCAGTGATGCTGCTCAACCATAAGAGAGCCATCGAGTTCCTGGTCGATGCGGTGCCCGCACATGGCCTGACGTCCGCCGTGATCGGCAACCTTCACGCGATCCTGCTGGAGGAACTATTGGCCAATACCGACGGCCTGGGCCGCATCCGCCAGATCGTGGTCAACATCGGGGACACGACTTACGTGCCGCTCCAGGCGCCCTTGTTGCTGCAGGAAATGTTCGACCAGATTGTGGAGAAGGCGCGGCTAATCAAGAACCCGGTGGAAGCGGCATTCTTTCTGTGGGTGAACCTGGCCTATCTTCAGCCGTTCGAAGACGGCAACAAGCGCACCAGCCGCCTGTCGGCCAACATTCCGCTGATGCTTTACAACTGCGCGCCGCTGTCCTTCCTGGACGTAGAGGTACAGGACTACGTCTACGCCATGTTGGGGGTCTATGAATACGGCGACGTGACGCTGGCGGCAGAGCTGTTTGCCTGGGCCTATCGGCGCTCGATCCGCAAGTACGCCGTGCAACTGAACGCTGCGGGCGTGCCGGATCCGGTGCGATTCCGATTCCGGGAAAAACTGAACGAAGCAATTTGCCGGGTACTACGTGAGCAGCAAACCGCCGACGCCGCAACAGCGGCGCTGGGCTTGTCCGAAGACGATGTCGCGTTGTTCCGCCCAATACTGGCGCAAGAACTGCGCATACTGGACGTGTACAACTGCGCTCGCTATCGCTTGTCGATGGACCTAGTCCAACAATGGGTCGAGGCCGGGCGGCCACACTGAAGCAAACAAGCGGAACAAGAGCCGCAAACATTGCGGCTCTCTAGTCCCGACACCGATGGATGCGAATCAGGGCTTACACCCAAACCACTCAGGTATTGTCTTTCACTACCGTGCTTGGCCCATTGGTCTTCACAGACGCAATTCCCGCATCCCGAGCCGCGGCGCTCGAATACATTTCACTGCGTCCAATAGACTGCCCATTCGCCGCGCTCAACGAGAAATAAGGTGAACCGTTGGTGGCCGTCTTGCGCTGATAGCGCTCATCGATCGGCGAATTCTGCCGAACGGACGCAATGCCGTCCTGAGCGCTCGCTTTGGTGGTGTACCGCTCGCTCGTCAAAATGACTTCATGATTCCCGGCTTTCAGATTGAACATGTACTGATCGCCGCTGCGCTTCAACTCGTAGTAACCGCTCATGGAAACCTCCAATATCTGGCTAGTTCAACAATGGGTCGATACTGCGATGCACACACATGAATGCCGGTTGATGATAGTCCATGCCTTGCGTTCAGGACATATCAAAGATAAGGGCCGCTAATCGCGGCCCTCGTCGTCACTGCTTAACGTATCGCTTCAATTACGCCTTACGCACCTGCGCAATCAACCCATCCAGCTGCGTCAGCATCGTATCGATCTCTTCCGCCGTCACATTCAACGCCGGCATGAAGCGCAGCAGATTCCCACGCGGCGCATTCAGCAGCAGACCATTAGGCGTCAGATTGCGCGCAGCTTCAACAATGGCAGGACCATCATCCCGATCCATCACCAGCGCACGCAGCAGACCCATCCCACGCTCACCCTTCATGCCCCACTTGGCCGACAGGGCCAGCAGGCCTTCGGACAGTTGCTTGGCGCGGGCGTTGACCGATTCCATGAAGCCCGGCGCAGCCAGGGCGTCGAACACGGCGACGCCGACGGCGGCCATGAGCGGGTTGCCGTTGTAGGTGCCGCCCTGGTCACCGTGCGAGAACACGCAGACTTCCTGACGAGCCAGCAATGCAGCCAGCGGCACGCCGCCGCCAATACCCTTGGCCAGGGTCATGATGTCTGGCACGACATCCGATTGCTGGTACGCAAACATGGTGCCCGTACGCCCCATGCCCGTCTGCACTTCATCAACGATGAACAGCAGCTTGTGCTCGTCGGCCAGTTTGCGCAGGCCTTGCATGAATTCCTTGCTGGCGGGGACGACGCCGGCTTCGCCTTGGACGGGTTCGAGCATGATGGCGACGGTCTGGTCGTCGATCAGCTTGCGCACGGATTCCAGGTCGTTGATTTCGGCCTTGGGGAAGCCTTCGACCTGCGGGGCGAACATCTTGTCCCAGCCCGGCTTGCCGGACGCAGACATGGTGGCCAGCGTGCGGCCGTGGAAGCCGTGGTTCATGGTGATGATCTTGTAGGCGCCTTTCTTGTGCACCTGGCCCCATTTACGCGCGAGCTTGATGGCGCCTTCGTTGGCTTCGCCGCCGCTATTGGCGAAGAAGACGCGGTCGAAGACCGAGGCGCTGGTGAGGCGCTCGGCCAGTTCGATGGAGGGCAGGTTGTAGAACGCCGGCGAGGGGTTCATCAGCAGCTTGGACTGGTCCAGCAGGGCTTTCTGCATTTCCGGGGCGCTGTGGCCCAGAGTGTTGACGGCCCAGCCCTGGACGAAGTCCAGGTATCGCTTGCCCGCGTGATCCTCCAGCCAGGATCCCTGGCCGCGCACGAACACGAGGTCCGGGCGGGAGGTGATCTCCATGAGGGCGTTGGTCTTGAACTGGCTGAATTCCATGGCGGTTCCTGCGGAATGAGAGAACAGGGATTAAAAGTGATTGGACGATGCCAATAGGCGAATTTAGCACCGACGGGGGGATGCTATTGTGACGTACCCCCAGCCGATCCGCCCCGGGCCGCCTCAAAAGGGCAGACAACGCGGGCGCTCTATTTTATGCAACAGGCGCGACCCCGCGCGCAGCCCTTTGTCGCTTTTTACTGACCAATCATGAAACGTATTCTTTCCAGTCTTGCCGCCGGCCTGGCGCTGGCGACGGCCGCGGCGACCGCGCATGCCGATTATCCCGAGCGCCCCATCCGCCTGATCGTGCCGTTCCCGCCCGGGCAGGCAACCGATATCTTTGCGCGCGCGCTGGCTGAAAAGCTGGGCGCGGCCGTCAAGCAGCCCATTGTGGTGGAGAACCGCGCGGGCGCGGGCAGCAATATCGGGATGGAGCAGGCGGCGCGCGCGACGCCGGACGGCTACACGCTGGTGATCGCGGGCTCTGCCGCGGCGGTGAACCAGACGCTGTACAAGACCATCAATTACAGCCTGACCAAGGACTTCGCGCCGGTGTCGGGGGTGTTCTCGGTGCCGCTGATGTTCCTGGCGACGCCGGCTTCGGGCATTACCTCGCTCAAGCAGCTGGTGACGCAGGCGCGCGCCAATCCGGGCGAGCTGGCCTATGCCAGCGCGGGCATCGGCGGCACGCAGCATTTGTCGGCCGAGATGTTCAAGGCGGCGGCGAAGATCGACATCCGCCACATTCCGTACAAGGGCAGCGGCCCGGCGCAGGCGGATTTCCTGGGGCATCAGGTGCCGTTGATGGTGGACTCGGTGACGGCTGGCCTGCCGCATGTGCAGAGCAAGAAGGCGGTGGCGCTGGCGGTGACGACGGCCAAGCGCCTGCCGCAGCTGCCGGACGTGCCGACCGTGGCGGAATCGGGTTATCCGGGTTTCGAGGCGATCGGCTGGGCTGCGGTGCTGGCGCCGCGCGATACGCCCGCCGAGGTGACGGGCTATCTGAGCAAGCAGATCGGCCAGGTGCTGAACTCCCCGGACATGCAGAAGTTCTTCCGCGACCGCGGTGCAGAGCCGATGCCACTGACGCCTGACGCGACTGGCACTTTCATTGCCGGCGAAGTGAAGAAGTGGGGCGAGGCGGTGAAGCAGTCGGGCGCACAGGTCGACTGATAGCACGACAAAACCCTAAGCCCGCAGCAAACCGCCCCGCATCGACGGGGCGGTTTGCATGATGGGCTGAAGTAAAGCTATGGCGGCTTAGGCCGGATCACCCGGCCGGCCGGGCTCGCCAGGCTGCCTGGGCTTTTCTGCAGGCTGTCCCGGATTGCCGGGCACTTCCGGCGGCGTGCGGCCCGGATCAACATCATCCGGGCCAGGCTTGCCCGGCACTTGGCCGGGAGCCTGCTTTTCCGGCGCGTCGCCGGGTTCCTGTCCGGGACGCTGGGACGGGTCGATGCCGGGTTGGTTGGCGGGATCGCCGGGCTTCTGGTTCGTGTTCATGGATGTCTCCTGAAGATTCACGTGTAGCGCTACACGCGCAGCGGCACGCGTATCGTGCAAGCCCACGATAGAAGCCATGTTCGCGCTCGCCCAGATCACGCAGGACGACTTTATCTAGTACTTTCTTCTTATCTCTTGCTCACCCAGGAGCCAGAATGAAGAAGACTGCCACGGCGTTCACCACGGAACGCCGCCATCTGCTGGAAATCATCGACGGCCTGATCGAAGGCATCATCCTGCTGGATCAGGACCGGCGCATTGTCTGGGCCAACGACACGGCGCTGGCCATGCATGGCGTAACGGATCTGGCCGCGCTGGGCGGCACCGCCGCCGGCTACCGCAAGGCGTTTGCGCTGCGCTACCGCAATCACCGCGTGCTGCGCGCGGCGCAGTATCCGCTGGACCGCGCGCTGGCGGGCGAGGCCTACAAGGACGTGGTGGTGGAAGTGACCAGCCGGCGCGATCCGGACTTCAGCCGCATGCACCAAGTGCGCAATCTGGTGTTGCGCGATGCGCAGGGCGCGGCCGAGGGCATGGTGCTGGTGCTGCTGGACGTGACCGAACGCTTTAGCGCGGAAGAGCGCTTTGAACGGACCTTCAACGCCAACCCCGCGCCGGCCGTGATCTGCTCGCTGGCGGATCTGCGGCACATCAAGGTCAATGACGGTTTTCTGGCGATGACGGGCTACACGCGCGAACAAGTGCTGGGCAAGACGCTGCGCCAGCTGGACGTGCTGGGCGATACGCCGCAACGCGAGGATGCGCTGCACCGGCTGGCGGAAGGCACGACCATTCCGCAGACGGAAACCATCATCGCGGTGCAGGGCGGCGGCAACAAGCTGGTGATCGTGGCGGGCCAGCCCATCGAGGTCGCGGAGCAGCCCTGCATGCTGTTCACCTTCAACGACCTGGAGCCGCGCCGCAAGGCCGAGACGGCGCTGCGCGATAGTGAACAGCGCTTCGCCACGGCGTTCCGGCTGGCGCCCGTGCCCATGACGCTGAGCACCACGGCAGGCAGGCTGCTGGAGGTCAACGATGCCTTCGTCGCAGCCACCGGCTACGACGCCAAGACCTTGGCGCGCGACGAGGATGCGCTGGCGCAGCTGTGGACCGACCCGCAAGCCTACGACCGCGCCATGGCCTCGCTGGAACAGGGCGCCAGCGTGCGCAGCCAGGAAATGGCGCTGCGCACGCGCGAGGGTGCGCTGCTGGACTGCCTGGTGTCGGCCGCGCCGGTGTCCATCCAGGACCAGCCCTGCGTGCTGGCGGCGATCCAGGACATCACCGAGCGCAAGCGCAACGAGGTCGAGCTGATGGAGGCGATCGAGACAGTGATGCAGGACACCTCGTGGTTCAGCCGCACCGTCATCGAGAAGCTGGCGCAGATCCGCACACCGCAAGGCGCGCCGCAGGGGCAAGGCGAATTGGCGGACCTGACGCCGCGCGAACGCGAGATCCTGGGCCTGATGTGCCAGGGCCACACGGACCCGGAGATCGCGGCCAGCCTGCACTTGTCGCGCAACACGGTGCGCAATCACGTGGCGGCGCTGTACAGCAAGCTGGACGTCCATAGGCGCAGCGCCGCCATCATCTGGGCGCGGCAGCGCGGCATCGTGGGATACGAAAAGCCGGCGCGCAAGCAGGCGCAGAAGCAGCCAGACAGGCAGCCTGGCAAGCAAGCCGACAAACGGGTCCACAGGATTCGGTAGAAAAGTACCAGCCGATCTGATGCGCGCGCTTCTTACGCGCGCGCCATGCGCTTCCTATAGTGGGTTCGTCCGCAGTTGGAGCCAGGCTTCGCAGGCCTCTCCAGCGCGGTTTCACGCAACCTGGAATTAGGAGCGACAACATGGATAACGACCGCATCAAGGGCGCAGCCAAGGAAGTCAAAGGCTCGATCAAGGAAACGGCAGGCAAGCTGACCGGCAACCGCGAGACCGAAGCCGAAGGGAAAGCGGAGAAAACCGTGGGCAAGGTGCAGCGCAACGTGGGCGAAGCCAAGGATCAGGCACGGGACTTGCTGAACAAGAAATAGCGCGGCTGCCTGTCGGCATGACCCGCTACGCCCATGAACGCCGAAAGGAGAAAAAAATGACGCATCGAATCTGGCTTGCGCTGCTGCTGGCAATCACCGCCATCACGGCCGGTTGCAACACGATGGAAGGCGCCGGCAAGGACATCGAACGTGGCGGGGAGAAGATCCAGCAGAAAGCCCAGTAAGTCCTGAACCTGTAGCCTGCCTGGACGGCTGGCGCGCTGAAGGCGCGCCGGCCTTTTTGCGCTTACGCGTTGCGTCCTATGGCGCTTTTGCGTCCAGGCGGCCCAGCAAGGCGTCGAAACGGCCTAGCCGCGCGTAGCGCGTCTGACCGCCCGCCACGACCTCGCCGCCTGGCAGGCCGACCCACTGTTGTATCCCGCTATCCAGGTCCAGCGCGCCATGGCGGATTCGAAGCAACTGGCCCGACGCCGGATGCCAAAGCTGGCCAAGGTCCATGCTTCGATGCGGCGCATGCCAATGGCCCAGCAACAACCAGCCGCCCTGCAGCGCTTGCAGCGTCATGCCGCCGGCAGGCAGATGCGCCACTTCGTGCTGATGAACGGCGCCAGCATCCAGGCCTGCATGGCAAAGCATGTCGTCCTCCAGCCACGCAATGGCACTGTCGCCCAAGGCCACGGGATGCGAGATGTCGCCCGACAATGGCACGGCATAAGAGAACGGCAAGGGATGCAGCCGCCCTTCGCGAAACTCCAGCAGTTGGCCGCGGCACAGCACGCAGGTTCGGCCGTCCGGCGTAGGAATGACGGCGGACCTGTCACTGACGGGACGGCGTTGCGCTGGCGCCGTGTGGAGCAGCGTCGGCTCCACCGTTGAGTCTCCTGCCTGCCGCCCGTAGGCGGGATAAAGAAAGACCATGCCGCGGTCCACCAGCAGCAGATCGTCGCCCGCAAACCCCAGGCTGAATTCCGGCGTCCGGCGTTGCGCTTGCGCGGCGCGCGGCGGCAGGGACATGCCGGGCCGGTTGGAAGGGGGCAGCTCGACCTGGCCGGAATGCAGCAGACGCGCATAGGGCGTGCTGGACAGTCCGTCCGGACCCTGTTCGATCCAGGCATGTACGCCGCTGAGGCTTACGCAGGAGGCGAGCAGCCCACGCCGCGCCGGAAACTTGCCGTCGATCGCGCGCAATGCCCGCCATGCACGCAGGTCGGTGAGCATCGGGGCTTCCCAGTCCTCCATTGCGGCGCAGGCCCATCCCGGAGCCACCGCTAGGGCGTAGGGAATGTCCAGATAGTCCTCGGGGCCGCACAGCGGACCCGAAGCCGGCGTAGGCAGGGCCGCCTGGGCGCCAGCCGCGGCACCTTCCTGGCGATGTGCAACGGCCTCCCAACCCCGCGCCTGTATTTGCGTCTTGAGATTATCTGCCTGGGCCTGCGGCACGATCAGCAGACGAATCGCGTCATCCTCTTCGCGCTGCTCGATAAGCGCCAGCCCCAACGCCTCCAGTTCCTGGCCCAGCGCCGGCAGGAAGTCGTCGGCCCGGTCGTCGCTCATGACGGACCGAAGCAGGTCCAGGCGCGCGGATGCAAGCGCCGGGTGGCGGGTCGAATAGATTTGCCTGAGCGTGTCCAGCACGTCGGACAGGGGAATCTTCCAATCGAAGGAGACGGGCTGCTGCATCACGGCTCAGCGCGAGAAGCCGCGCGCGGAAATCTCCCAGATGTCCTGCACCACGCCGTCCTTGAACACCACCAGTCCGTCGTGCAGATTGAAGGTGGGGTCCACGTGCGCGGGCACCAGACGCAGCACGCTGCCTAGCGCGGGCGCCGTGGCGCCGGGTTCCACGCGCACCACGCTGTGCTCGTCGTTGATGGCGGTGCAGGTCAGGCCGGATTCGCCGTAGACGGCGGGCGGGCCGCATTCGGCGGAAGCCGATTTCAGGCCTGCGTCCAGCACCACGCGGTCAGGCGTGGGCGTGCTCATCACGGTGGACAGCAGGAACAGGCTGTTCTGGAAATTGAGCGGGCCGCCCCATTCATTGGCGCCGTAGTCGCCGTCCATGAAGGCATAGGAGCCGGCCTGCAGTTCGGTGTAGACGCCGCTGGCCGCGTCGAACTCCACGCTGCCCGTGCCGCCGCCGGTGATGGTGTCGCAGGCGATGCCGCTTTCACGCAGCAGCTGCGCGTAGGATGCGGCGATGCGGGCGGCCTGGCGGGAGACGGTGGCGCGTTCTTCGCGCGTGCGGTAGTGCTGCACCGATCCGTGATAGGCCTGCAGGCCCGCGAAATTCAGGCCCGGCAGCGCGCGCGCCTGCTGCGCCAGCGCCAAGACGGTGGCGTCGTCGGACACGCCGCAGCGGCCCTGGCCCACGTCCACTTCCACCAGCACGTCGATCTGGGCGCCGGCCTGGACCATGGCGGCCGACAGCTGCGCCAGGTTCTGCGCGTTGTCCACGCAGACGCTGATCTTGGCGGCGCGCGCCAGTTGGCCCAGCAACGCCATCTTGGCCGGGCCGACGACTTCGTTGCTGATGTGGATGTCGCGGATGCCGGCGGCCACGAAAGGCAGGGCCTCGCTGACCTTCTGGCAGCAGATGCCGCGCGCCCCCAGGGCCACTTGCCGCAGCGCGATCTGCGGGCATTTGTGAGCCTTGGCATGTGGCCGCAGGGCCACTTCGTGGCGGTCGGCCCAGGCCTGCATGGCGCGCAGGTTGGCTTCGAAGGCGGTCAGGTCCAGCGCCAGGCTGGGCGTGTCGACGCGGGCAAGGGGATCGCCCGGCTGGGCGGCGGGGGGCAGCGCAATGCCGCGTATGACTTCCTGGGACATCTTGGAAACTCCGTTATCAGCACTGCAGGGATGTAACCGCACACCATAACCAAAGCGCGACCACCCATAACCTTGGGCGATGCGACCCCCTGGAAAACCATAGCCCTGTAATCATTGGCTACAGGGGGTGGGCATGACAGAATTTCATCATAAAGAAAGCCCCCGAGGGGAGGCAGATTTTTGCCGGGGGAATTCGCCCATCGGCAGAGATCACATTACTGATACCCGTCAGCAAGAATTCGGAGAAGCTCGCATGAAACTCAAGACCTGGATCACCGCCCTGACCATCGCGGCAGCCGCCGTCGGCGCCGCCGGTTCGGCGCAGGCCCAACAGTTCTTCCGTATCGGCACCGGCGGCACCGCCGGCACCTACTACCCCGTGGGCGGCATCATCGGCAACGCCGTATCGCAGCCGGGCAAGCTTATCGCCACCGCGGTGGCGTCCAATGGCTCGGTCGCCAACATCAACGGCGTCATGGGCGGCTCGTTCGAAGCGGGCTTCACGCAATCCGACGTGGCCTTCTGGGCCTATAGCGGCACCGGCACCTTCGAAGGCAAGCCCAAGGCTCAGGACCTGCGCCTGATCGCCACGCTGTATCCGGAAAGTATCCACCTGGTGACGCGCAAGGGCTCGGGCATCAAGGGCGTGGCCGACCTGAAGGGCAAGCGCGTGTCCATGGACGAGCCGGGCTCCGGCACGCTGGTGGACGTGCGCCTGATCCTGGGCGCCTACGGCCTGACCGACAAGGACATCAAGGCCGAATACCTCAAGCCCAACCAGGCTGGCGACAAGCTCAAGGACGGCGGCCTGGACGCGTTCTTCTTCGTGGGCGGCGCCCCCGCCGGCGCGATCGCCGAACTGGCCTCCACCGGCAATATCGAACTGGTGTCGCTGGTCGGCCCGGAAATCGACGCGCTGCGCGGCAAGCAGGAATTCTTCACGCCTGACGTCATCACCGCCAACACGTACCAGAACATCCCTGAAGTGAAGACCATTTCGGTCAACGCGCAGATGGTCACCTCGGCCAAGATCCCCGACCAGGTGGTGTACGACGTGACCAAGGCGCTGTACAGCGACGCCACGCGCAAGACGCTGGACGCCGGCCACGCCAAGGGCAAGCTGATCACCAAGGAAAACGCCGTCAAGGGCGCGGGCATCCCGTTCCACCCGGGCGCGGAGAAGTTCTACAAGGAAGTCGGCCTGCTCAAGTAAGCGAGCCGGAACTTCTTTCACGGATAGACCACGGCGCAGTCTGACTCGCCGTGTTTGAGCAGGGCCGCCACGAGCGGCCCTGCTTGCTGTATCACCAGAGACTCACCGCGATGGAAATTGACCACGAGAAAACCCAGCAGCTGGCGGAAAAGTACGATTCGGAAATCCGCTTCCGCCCGCTGGACAAGACGGCCACCTGGATCGTGTCGGGCCTGCTCGTCACCTTGTCCCTCTTTCACTACTACACGGCGGGCTTCGGCCTGCTGCGCGAGGCCACGCACCGCGGCGTGCACCTGGCTTTCGTGCTGAGCCTGATCTTCCTGGTGTTCGGCTTTTCCAAGTCGCATTACCAGCGCCAGCCCAAGTCCACCTGGTTCTCGCCCGGCGGCATTCCGCTGTACGACTGGATCATCGCCATCGCGCTGGCGCTGTCGGTGCTGTACATCCCCTACATCTTCGAGGACCTGGCATTCCGCGTGGGCAATCCCATGCCCATGGACGTGCTGATGGGGTCCATCCTGCTGATCGGCCTGTTGGAAGCCACCCGCCGCGCCATGGGCTGGCCGCTGCCCATCATCGCCATCGTGTTCATGGCGTATGCCATGTTCGGGCCGTATTTCCCGGGCCTGCTCAAGCATGCCGGCAATACGTGGTCGCAGGTCGTCAACCACATGTACCTGACCAGCCAGGGCGTGTACGGCGTGGCGGTCGGCGTGGTCGCGACCTATGTTTTCCACTTCGTGCTGTTCGGCGTGCTGGCCACCCGCATCGGCCTGGGCCAGCTGTTCCTGGACGTAGCCTCGACCGTCGCCGGGCGCTATGCCGGCGGGCCGGCCAAGGTATCGGTGTTCGGCTCGGCCATGTTTGGCATGCTGTCGGGCTCGTCGGTGGCCAACGCGGTCACGGTGGGCTCGCTGACCATTCCGGCCATGATTCGCATCGGCTATCCCCGGCATTTCGCCGCGGGCGTGGAAGCGGCCAGCAGCACGGGCGGGCAGATCACGCCGCCCATCATGGGCGCGGCCGCGTTCCTGATGATCGAATTCCTGGGCATTCCGTACCAGCAGATCGCCATCGCGGGCATCTTCCCGGCCTTCCTGTACTTCTTCGGCATGTTCATGCAGGTGCACTTCGAGGCCAAGCGCGAAGGGCTGCGCGGCCTGACCGAAGAGGAAATGCCCAAGCTCAAGCAGTCGTTCAAGATGCGCTGGCCGACGCTGATCCCGCTGGTCCTGCTGATCGGCGTGCTGGCCAGCGGCCGCACGCCGTACCTGGCAGCCTTCGCGGGGATTACCGGCTGCATCATCGTGGGCCTGCTGAATCCGTTCCAGCGGCTGCGCTGGCGCGACCTGTACGAAGCCTTCGAGACCGGCGCCAAGTACGCGCTGGCGGTGGGCGCGGCGGCGGGCACCGTGGGCATCGTGATCGGGGTGGTGACGCTGACGGGCGTGGGCTTCAAGATCTCGTACATCGTGATCTCGGCCTCGCAGGTGCTGGCCAGCGGCGCAGCCATGGTGCTCCCCGACACGATCGCCAACATGCAGACGCTGACGCTGATCGCCGCGCTCATCATGACCGGCATCGTCTGCATCCTGATGGGCTGCGGCGTGCCCACCACGGCGAACTACCTGATCATGGTGGCGGTGGCCGCCCCCACGCTGGTGCAGTTGGGGGTGCAGCCCATCGCGGCGCACTTCTTCGTGTTCTATTTCGGAATCCTGGCGGACATCACGCCGCCGGTGGCGCTGGCGGCCTATGCGGCGGCCGGGATGGCGGGCAGCGATCCGTTCAAGACCGGCAACACGGCCTTCAGGCTGGGCATCACCAAGCTGATCGTGCCCTTCGTGTTCGTGTTCTCGCCGTCGCTGTTGATTTCGGTGCAGGGCTTCACCTGGTACGACTTCTTCGTGACGCTATTCGGCTGCATGGTCGGCCTGGTGCTGCTGTCGGCGGCGTTCTCGCGTTACATGCTGGTGGGCATGAAGAGCTGGGAGCGCTGGCTGTGCACCATCGGCGCCTTGCTGACGATCCTGCCGGGCCTGACCAGCGGCCTGGTCGGACTGGCGATCTGCATCCCGGTATTCATGCGCCAACTGGCGCAGCTGAAGCTGGAAAGCGCCCCCAAGGCCGCCTGACCAGCGGTCCGAAAACAAAAAGGGGCGGACCCATGAGGTCCGCCCCTTTTTGCTCCGAATCATGAATATTGGCAGCTTTTAGGATGAAAATGTGCGCATGTTGGCGCAGGGTGACTCCATACAACATTCCTCCCTCCGGCCGGTTGCCCACCCCTATAAATCAGCGTAAAGTAAAATTCATGTTTGCTGGTCTGCCGATATGCGGGCCGACTGTGCAAACAGGCACAAAACTGCGCCATATGTTCGATATCCTGGTCTATCTGTACGAGAATTACTACACGCCGCAAGCCTGTCCTGCGGCGGACGTGCTCGCAAAGCGGCTTGCCGCCGCCGGTTTCGAGCACGAAGACATCGACGACGCCCTAGGCTGGCTCTATGGCCTGGCCGAAACCACCGAACGCTGCGTCGATCTCGCCCAGGCCCCCGCCACCGGCACCCGGATCTACACCGACAACGAATACCAGCAGCTCGGCACCGAATCCATTGGCTTCATCGCCTTCCTGGAATCGGCTGGCGTGCTGCCCGCGCCCTTGCGCGAGATCGTCATCGACCGGGGCCTGGCTTCGCCGGAAACGCCCGTGCCGCTGTCCAAGATCAAGATCATCGCCCTCATGGTTCTCTGGAGCCAGGAAGCCGAGATCGACAATCTGGTCCTGGAAGAGCTGCTGGACGAAGACGGCGTGCGCTTGCTGCATTGAACGGCATCCGCGTCGCTTGATGCCGTTACTCCTTACCCGCGCGCCGTGCCGCGCGGGCGTCCCATCGTGAATTACGTCGGCCGCTTCGCCCCCAGTCCCAGCGGCCCGCTGCATGCGGGCTCGCTGGTCGCGGCGCTGGCCAGCTGGCTGGACGCGCGCGCCCATGGCGGGCGCTGGCTGCTGCGCATCGAGGACGTGGACACGCCGCGCACGGTGCCGGGCGCGGCCGAGGTCATCATGGGCCAGCTGGATGCACTGGGCCTGGCTTGGGACGGCGACATCATGTGGCAATCACGCCGCAACGACGCTTATCAGGCCGCCTTCGACTCCCTGGCCGCGCGCGGCCTGATCTACGGCTGCGGCTGCACCCGGCGCGAAATCGCCGATTCGGCGCTGCGCGGCCAGACCGCACCCGGCGCCGACGGCGAACGGCCGTATCCCGGCACCTGCCGCCACGGCTTGCCGGAGGGCCGCCAGGCCCGCGCCTGGCGCGTGATCATGCCGGAGGGCGTGGAACATTTCGTGGACCGCTGGCTGGGTCCGCAGGAGCAGGACGTGGCGCAGGCGGTGGGCGACATCGCCTTGCGCCGTGCCGATGGCCTATGGGCCTACCAATTGGCGGTGGTGGTGGATGATGCCGCGCAGGGCGTGACCGACGTGGTGCGCGGCGCGGACCTGCTCAGCTCCACCGCGCGCCAGCGCGTGCTGGGGCGGCTGCTGGGGCTGCCGCCCGTGCGCTACCTGCACGTGCCGCTGATCCTGGACGCTTCCAGCGGCCTGAAACTGTCCAAGCAGAATGGGGCCCCGCCCATCGACACCGGCGCGCCCCTGGCGGCGCTGCTGGCCGCCTGGCGCGCCTTGGGCTTCGACGCCATCGACACCGCGGACCGCGGCCATTTCCTGCGGGAAGCCACCGCGCAATGGGCGCGGCGCTTCCCGCTGCCCGCCGCTACAGCGGCTTGAGGTCCTGGTCCAGCATCCGGACGAGCAGGGCCTCGCCGTTTTCCGCCACGCGCAGCTCGCCATACTTGGCGACCTGATAGCGCTCGGCCTGGCCTTCCGGGAAGAAATACGCGTTGGTCACGATGCGCACGCTGTTGTCGCGGATGCGGTAGCGCAACGGCACTTCCGCCTCGCTGTGCGGGTGGGTGTCGGGCTGGATGCGCAGCGGCTGGCCCACGCCGCGCGCGTCGGTCTGCAGCATCACATAGCCGTCCGGCTCGTAGCCCATGACCGACTCCTCGGCCTCGGGACGCTCGCCGCCCAGCCGCAGGCGCGTGACCTCCCGGCTGGCCGCGAAGTTCAGCGCCATGTAGTCACCCTGCATGAGCGAACGGGGATCCACTGGCGCCAGTTCCAGGATGACCACCTTGCCCGAGGCCAGCAGCTTTTCACGCTGCCAGATGCCGCCGTTGGTGACCGCCAGCACCAGCACCAGGCCGCCCAGAATGGCCAGCGTACGCCAGCGCAAGGGCGTCGACACCGGCGGCAAGGCGCCGCGCTGGCTGGGCGCAATGGTGCGCATCAGGCGCGGCACCAGCCACACCATGGCGCGCAGCACAAAGAGCAGCAACGCGGCGCCGCCCAGCCACAAGGCCTTTTGCAGCAGCGGCATCTCCAACTGGTAGTAGTAGACGCCCAGATAGGCCAGCAGGCTGATGACCCCGAACACCACCACGCGCGACTGGTTCAAGCCGAAGCCCAGCAGCAGCCAGGCCAGCGCGAAGCCCACGCCGGGGCTGGGCAGCCAGAACAGCGCCAGGATCAGCAGGCCGATGGGCACGCCCCAGGTGACGCCCGCCGTCAGCATGCGGCGGCGCGGCCAGAGCACCGCGAAGGCGGTCGCGACGGGCAGCAGCGCGCCGGCCGCGACCAGCACGGCCGTATGCGGATTCAGCTGCCACATGGCGGGCAGCTGCTTGATGGAGATGCCGCTGGCCAGCCACACCATGCCTTGCACCGACAGCAGGAACGCCCAGCCCAGCGGCTGCAGCGCATGGGCGCGCTTGCCGCCCAGGCGGTGGCTGACGGTGAAGATGACGGCGGTGGCCCAGGCGCCGGTCACGGCAATGGGCAGCCACAGGAAGGTGGCACGCAGGGCGTCGAACGCCATCCAGGCGTCCAGCAGGTCCTCCTGCCCCAGGTCGGGCGACAGCACGCGCCAGATCAGGCCCGCGCCGGCCGCCGCGATCAGCAGGCCGCTCAGGAAGCGCAGGATGACGTCGGGCCCGACCGCATAGACCGTGGCCGCCATCAGCAGCACAAAGACGCAGGCGCTGGCGAACGAGGTCGAACTGGACAGCCCGAAGATGATGAGGACCTGCCCGGCGAAAGCCATGGCCGTGCCGCACTGGCGCCAGAACGGCCCCGCATCGCTGCGCAGTACCGCCACGCCGGCCGCGCACAGCACCAGCCCGGCCACCAGCGCGCCGCCTTCGGAGGTGATGAAGCCCGAGAAGGCGATGAACACCAACAGCAGCACCGTCGACAGCCAGGCGCTCAGGCCAAGCAGGCATTGCACGTACCAGGGCGGATCCGCCTGCGGCGCCGGAGCGGGCGCCAGCTGCGCGACCGGCGCGCTGGCGTCGGCCGGGTCCACCGAGTTGCCGGCCGAAGCCGCAGCCGGTTCGGAATCGGCAGCCGCGGCCACCGCCGTCTGCGGGTCGCCGGCAAGCCGGCGCAGCCAGCGCGCGGCCAGGACGGCCTCGGCCATGAGCAGCGCCGCCAGCGGCAGGGCCGCCCAGACGCCGGGCTCCAGGCGCAGCAGCCATTCGCCCGCCACCCGCAGCGACACGCAGATGACGCCGGCGGCCAGCATGGCCAGGATGATCAGGTCGCGCCGGCCCTTCTGATAATAGAAGCCCAGGCCCAGGGTCACCGCGACCCAGGCGATGCCGTTATAGAGGCCCAGGCCGCGGCCCAGGAAGTCGCCAAGCATCTGGGTCAGCACCAGCACGCTGATCGCCAGGGCGGCCAGGACCCGCGGACCGACCAGGGTGCTGGCGCGCCAGCGGCGGGCAGCCAGCTCCCAGCCCAGCAGCAGCAGCAGGTTCAAGCCGGCCATCATCAGGCCGGGCACGCCCGGGCCGCCGAATATCAGCATCCAGGAGAACACCCGCTCGCCCAGCCACAAGGCCATGGCGACATTCAGCACCAGCGCCCACAGCAGCCAGACGGCCTGGCTGCCGGCGGCCAGCGCCCAGGGCAGCAGCAAAAGCGCCCACCAGGCGAACAATTCCCAGGTGTCGGCGCCAGTCTGGTAAGTTTGGCCTAGTAAAGCGAGCAGCGCGCCAAGCAGAATGCCGGCCAGGGCGAGCAGGGCGCCCGGTATGGTGCGGCGCACGCCGGGACTGGCCCGCAGGCGCAATCCGGCCCAGGCGGCGGCTAGCGCACAAACCGCCAGCAACCCCTGGACGCCGGCGAAGCGCTGCACTTTCGTCATGTCCTGCCAGTTGGCGGCGACCCAGCAAACTGCGGCGCTTCCCAGCAACAAAACACCTAGCCAGAGGGTGCTGCGCGCCAGAAATTGACGCCAAGCGTGTAGTTCGGATCCCGCTTGTCTTTCAGTGCCGACTTGCATCTGGCGAATCTCCGATCTTATTATCCGCGCTACTACGGCGGGACTGCCGCCACTGGATACACATGAATAAAACGCTGATTATTGCCGAGAAGCCCTCGGTGGCCCTTGATATATCACGCGCCTTGGGAGGCTTCGCGCGGGAGGGCGACTATTTTGAAAGCGAACGTTACGTCCTCGCATCGAGTATCGGGCATTTGCTCAGCTTGGTCGCGCCCAACGATCCGGTCAAGGGGAAGTGGAGCTTCACGCACCTGCCCGTGATTCCGCCCGAGTTCGAACTGGGCCCCACCGACAAGAAATCCGCCGAACGGCTTAAGCTGCTGGTCCGCCTGGCCAAGCGCAAGGACGTCGACGCCATCATCAACGCCTGTGACGCCGGGCGCGAGGGCGAACTGATCTTCCGCTACATCATTCAGTACGCGGGCGTGAAGAAGCCGATCCAGCGCCTCTGGCTGCAGTCGATGACCCAGGCCGCCATCCGCGAAGCCTTCGCCAACCTGCGCGACGACTCCCAGCTCAAGCCGCTGGAAGCCGCCGCCCGCTCGCGCGCCGAGGCCGACTGGCTGGTGGGCATCAACGGCACGCGCGCCATGACTGCCTTCAACAGCAAGGACGGCGGCTTCTTCAAGACCCCGGTCGGCCGGGTGCAGACGCCCACGCTGGCCATCGTGGCCGAGCGCGAAGAGCGCATCCGCCGCTTCGTGCCGCGCGACTACTGGGAAGTGCGCGCCACCTTCGTGGCGGCCGCCGGCCTCTACGAAGGCCGCTGGATCGACCCGCAGTTCAAGAAAGACGACCGCGACCCGGAAAAGCGCGAATCGCGCCTGTGGTCGGAAGCCGCCGCGCAAAGCGTGGTGGCCGCCTGCCGCGAACAGCCGGGCAACGTCACGGAAGAATCCAAGCCGTCGACCCAGATGTCGCCGGCCCTGTATGACCTGACCTCGCTGCAGCGCGAAGCCAACGGCCGCTTCGGCTTTTCGGCCAAGACCACGCTGGCGCTGGCGCAGACTCTGTACGAACGCCACAAGGCGCTGACCTACCCGCGTACCGATTCGCGCTACCTGCCCGAGGACTACATCGCCACGGTGCAGGAAACCATGCGCGCGCTGGCCAAGGGCGGTTCCAACGCCGTGGGCGGCCTGGCGCGCCACGCGGAAACCGTGGTCGGCAATCAATGGGTCAAGCCGAACCGCCGCATCTTCGACAACAAGAAGGTGTCGGACCACTTTGCCATCATCCCCACGCTGCAGATCCCGCACGATCTGAGCGAGGCCGAGGCCAAGCTGTACGACCTGGTGCTCAAGCGCTTCCTGGCGGTGTTCTTCCCCGCCGCGGAATACCGCGTCACCACCCGCATGACCGAAGTGCAGGGGCACCGCTTCCGCACCGACGGCAAGGTGCTGGTCAGCCCGGGATGGCTGGCCGTCTACGGCAAGGAAGCCCAGGGCGAAGACGCCAACCTGGTGCCCGTGGCGGACGGCGAGACCGTGCGCACCGAGGACGTCGAGGCCGTGGGTCTCACCACCAAGCCGCCGGCGCGCTTCAACGAAGGCACGCTGCTGTCGGCCATGGAAGGCGCCGGCAAGCTGGTGGACGACGAGGAACTGCGCGAGGCCATGTCCGAGCGCGGCCTGGGCACGCCGGCCACGCGCGCCGCCATCATCGAAGGCCTGCTCAACGAGGTCTACCTGCGCCGCGAAGGCCGCGACCTGGTGCCCACCGCCAAGGCGCGCCAGCTGATGACGCTGCTGTCGGGTCTGGACGTGACCGAACTGACCTCGCCGGAACTCACCGGCGAATGGGAACACAAGCTCAAGCAGATCGAGCAGGGCGGCCTGGGCCGCGAGGCCTTCATGCGCGAGATCGCGCAGATGACGCAGGTCATCGTCAAGCGCGCCAAGGAATACGAGCGCGACACGGTGCCGGGCGACTACGCCACGCTGCAGACGCCGTGCCCGAAGTGCGGCGCCGTGGTGAAGGAAAACTATCGCCGCTTTGCCTGCACTGCCTGCGACTTCTCCATCGGCAAGCACCCGGGCGGCCGCACCTTCGAGCTGCCGGAAGTCGAAGAGCTGCTGGCCAAGCGCGAGATCGGCCCGCTGCAAGGCTTCATCAGCAAGATGGGCCGGCCGTTCGCCGCCATCCTGCGTATCAGCGATGAATTCAAGCTGGAGTTCGACTTCGGCCAGAACGACGAAGACGACAACGAGGCCGTGGACTTCTCCGGCCACACGCCGGTGGGCTCGTGCCCCAAGTGCCAGTCGCGCGTGTTCGAGCACGGCATGAGCTATGTCTGCGAGAAATCCGTCGGCCCCGAAAAGAGCTGCGATTTCCGTTCGGGCAAGGTCATCCTGCAGCAAGAAATCTCGCGCGAGCAGATGGAAAAGCTGCTGACCAACGGCCGCACCGACCTGCTCGACGGCTTTGTCTCCAGCCGCACCAACCGCAAGTTCAAGGCCTTCCTCGTCCGCCAGCCGGACGGCAAGATCGGCTTCGAGTTCGAGCCGCGTCCTGAAAAGCCGGGCCGCGCGCCGGCCAAGACGGCCACCAAAACCGCGACCAAGACCGCCGCCAAGAAAGCGCCGGCCAAGAAGGCCGCGGTGAAAAAGGCGGCAACCAAGACCGCAACCAAGACGGCCACGAAAACAGCCGTCAAGAAAGCGGTGAAGAAGGCTGCGCCTAAAAAGACCGCCGCATAGCAGGGGAGCCACGCCTCTTCGGCGTATCGCGCACAACGCCCGGGCAACCGGGCGTTTTCCATTGTTGGACGCCAGTTGCTGGGGTATTGTCTACGCCAAACCGCTGCAACCAGACCTATTCCGAGGACGACATGAGCAACAGCCCCGCTTCCACCACCCGCCGCCGCGTGCTGGCCGCCGCAGGCGCGCTGGCCGGCATCAGCCTGGTCAACGGCCGCGTCGCGTTCGCGCAGCCCAAGCTGGGCCGTATCGTCTACGGCCAGGGCAGCATCGACCCGTTCTTCGCCGCGGGCTATGTCGCGCTGAAGAAGGGCTATTTCGGCGAGGGTGGGCTGGAAGTCGAATACCTGAATTCGCAAAGCGGTCCGCGCACCAACCAGTTGCTGGCCGCGGGCCAGATCGTGTTCGGCGCCACCGCCGCGACGGCCGCCCCCGCGCTGACGCTGGCCGGCAAGCCCGCCACGCTGGTGTTCGGCTTCGACCGCAAGCTCACCTACGCCAACGTCATCGTGCGCCGCGAAGACTTCGAAAGCGGCAAGATCAAATCGTTGAAGGACCTGGCCGGCAAGCGCGTGGGCGCCACCCAGCCGCAGTCCAGCACCTGGCTCATGGCGCTGTACCTGATGCAGAAGGCCGGCGTGGCCGACAAGGTGGACATCCGCCCGCTGGGCGACCTGGCGACCATGCTGGGCGCGCTCAAGACCGGCTCCGTGTCCGCCAGCATGGCCACCATGTCCATGATGGAACAGGCCCAGCAAGAAGGCTGGGGCGTGCCCATTTTCGACGCCACCACTGAGAGCTCGTGGAACGAATTCATGGGCGGCGACGTGCCCGGCATCGCGGCCCTGACCTTGCAGGACACCATCCAGAAGCGTCCCGAAGTGGTGCAGGCCTTCGTGACCGGCCTGGTCCGCGCGCAGGACTTCATCAGCGCCAACAGCGCCGCGGCCGTCACCGACGCGATCTACGACGATTACCTGAACGCCTTTCCGCGCGCCGCCATCGAGAAAACGCTGGGCGTCTACAAGGAAACGGTGTTCCTGAAGGACAACATCATCACCCAGGACGCCTATGACCGCATGACGGCCATCATGGGCGACGGCCGCCAGTTCTCCAACGACGAGATCAAGACCGTGCCCTACGACCGTTGCGTGAACATGAGCTTCGTGCGCCGCGCCCGGGGCCTTTGATGATCACGCTGGACAAGGTGGGCAAGGCCTACCAGACGCGCCAGGCCACCACGCACGCGGTGGGCGAGGTCAGCCTGACGATCCCGGAGGGCGAGTTCGTCTCCATCGTCGGCCCCTCGGGCTGCGGCAAGAGCACGCTGCTGAACATGATCGCGGGCTTTCTGCGCCCGACCACCGGCACCATCCGCGTGGACGGACGCGTGGTCGACGGACAGGTGCCGCCGGCGCTGGGCTACATCTTCCAGAAGGACACGCTGCTGCCCTGGTTCAGCGTGCGGAAGAACGTGGCGCTGGGCCTGAAGTTCCAGGGCGTGTCCGCCGACAAGATCGAGCGCCGCGTGGCCGAACTGCTGGAAATGGGCCACCTGAGCCAGTTCGCCGATGCCTTTCCGCACCAGCTGTCGGGCGGCATGCGGCGGCGCGTGGCGCTCTTGATGAGCCTGGCGGTCGAGCCGCGCATCCTGCTGCTGGACGAGCCCTTTGGCGCGCTGGACACCCACACCAAGACGCACCTGCACCGCGAACTGATCGAGATCTGGCGCAAGCTGGGTCAGACCATCGTCATGGTCACGCACGACCTGGACGAAGCCATCCTGCTGTCCGACCGCGTGGTGGTGTTGTCCGGCCCACCCAGCCGCGTGCTGCTGGACGAGCGCATCGAGATCCCGCATCCGCGCGACGTCTTCACGCTGCGCGAAACGCCGCAGTTCGTGACCCACGTGCAAAGCCTATGGAGCGTGCTGGGACAGCAGTTCCGCGCCGCCGCCTGAACCGATACGCGTCATGACCACGACTGATACCGCCGACTCCCTGCAGGACCAGCTACGCCTGGACCGCCGCGCCAGCATCGCGCGCCGGCTGCGCATCACGCTGTGGCAAGTGCTGATACTTGCCATCATCCTGGGTTCCTGGGAAACGCTCACGCGCATCCCCTGGTTCACCCAGAACACGCTGTTCGATCCTTTCTTCATCAGCCAGCCCTCGCGCGTGGCCGTGCGGCTGTGGGAATGGCTGCAGCCCGGCCCGCGCTCGGTCTGGCCGCATTTATGGTTGACGCTGCAGGCCACCATGGTGGGGCTGCTGGTGGGCGTGGGCAGCGGCTTCGTGGTGGGCATGACGCTCAGCCGCAGCCGCTTCCTGGCCGACGTGTTCAATCCCTTCATCGTGGCGTTCAACTCGATGCCGCGCATCGCCTTCGTGCCGCTCATCACCATGTTCTTCGGGCTGGGGCTGGCGTCCAAGGTGGTGACGTCCTGGTTCGTGGTGTTCTTCCTGGTGTTCTTCAACACCTACAAGGGCGGGCGCAGCGTGGAGCGCGAACTGGTGGACTTCTGCCGCACGCTGGGCGGCTCGCCGCGCCAGATCCTGTGGCGGGTGCGCATCCCGACCGCGGCCGCGTGGACCTTCGCGGCCTTGCCGAATGCCATCAGCTTCGCGCTGATCGGGGTGGTGCTGGCGGAGTTCGTCGGCTCCACCACGGGCATGGGCTATCTGATGATCACCGCGCTGGCGACGCTGAACGCCACCGACATGTTCGCGGCGGTAACGCTGCTGTCCATTGTCGGCATCGCGCTGGTTTATTGTGTGACCTGGCTGGAACGCCGGCTGCTGCACTGGGCGCCGGAGTTCCGGGAATAGGTAGATCCGCGCGGCCCTGATTGAGACAAAGCATTTTGGACGACTGACATGAATACGCTGCCGTATCTGCGCAACTTCGACCTGACCGGACAGGTCGCCCTGGTCACAGGTTCTGCCCGCGGGCTGGGCTTCTGCATCGCGCGGGCACTGGCCGGCTGTGGCGCGCGCGTACTGATCAACGGCCGTAACGCCGAGGCCGTCGCGGCCGCGGCGGGTGAACTGACTGCCGCAGGACTGGACGCGCATCCGCTGCCGTTCGACATCAGCGACGACGCCGCCATGGAGCGCGCGTTCCTGGACATAGACCGCGACCACCACCGCCTGGACCTCCTGGTGAACAACGTGGGAGCGCGCAACCGCAAGACCCTGCGCGACACCAGCCCCGCCGAGATCCGCGAGCTGATCGACACCGACATGGTCGCCGGCATGCTGCTGGCCAAGTTCGCCGCCGAGCGCATGGTGCGCCAGGGCAGCGGCCGCCTGATCGCGATTACCTCGGTGGTGGGCGAGTTGGCGCGCTCGGGCGATGCGGTCTATCCCGCGGCCAAGCAGGGCCTGACGGGCATGGTGCGCGCGCTGGCGGCGGAGTTCGGCGGCTACGGCATCACCAGCAACGCCATCGCGCCGGGCACCTTCGCTACCGAAACCAATGCGGAAATGGTGGCTGACCCCGCGGTCGGTCCGCGGATCGCCGAGCGCAATCCCATGGGGCGTTGGGGTGAGCCGGAGGAAATCGCAGGCGCCGCCGTGTTCCTGGCGTCGCCCGCGGCGTCATACGTGAACGGGCACGTGCTGGTGGTGGATGGGGGCTTGTCGATTCAGTTTTGAGGGTGGCAGGGCGAAGCGCGAGAAAGCCGGAGCGCGCATACCACCGGTGCCCGTGAGCCCAAGCGGCTGCCGCCCCGCGCGCCCGACAGCGACGCTTAAGTCGTCTCGTCCTGATACCAGACGCCTTCGGCCAGCATCATCTTCTGATGCCCATGCCCGGCTGGCATCATCGGGAAGCAGTTCTCCTGCGCCGTCACGGCCACGTCCAAAAAGTAGGGGCCGTCATGCGCCAGGCACTCGGCCAGCGCCGCATCCAGCTGTGCCGGATCGTCCACCCGGGCCGCGCCCCAACCGAAGGCGCGCGCCAGCGCCACGAAATCGGGCAGCGAGGCGTTGTAGCTGTGGCTATAGCGTCCGCCATGGATCAGCTCCTGCCATTGCCGCACCATACCCATATAGCCGTTGTTGCACAGCACGACCTTGACGGGGGTCTGGTGCTGCATGGCGGTGGACAGTTCCTGGATGTTCATCAGCACCGAGGCGTCGCCGCTGACGCAGACCACGGTCTTGTCCGGGTGGGCGACCTGCGCGCCGATCGCGGCGGGCACGCCGTAGCCCATCGTGCCGGCGCCGCCGGAGGTCAGCCAGCGGTTGGGCTTGTCGAAGCGCAGGTATTGCGCGGCCCACATCTGGTGCTGGCCCACGTCGGTGGACACGATGGCGTCGCGGTCCGCCAGCGCGGCGTTCAGGCGCGACATCAGGTGCTGCGGCAGGATCGCGTCGGCGGCCGGCGTGTAGCCCAGGCAGTCCTGGGCGCGCCAGGCGGCGATGCGCTTGTACCAGGGCGCCAGCCGCGCCGCGTCCATCGGTTCGTCGCCGAGTTCGGCGCGCAGCGCGCGCACCAGCGGCAGGCAATCGCCCACCAGCGCCACGTCCACGCGCACCACCTTGTTGATGGAGGCGGGGTCGATGTCGATATGGATCTTGCGCGCGTGCGGGCAGAACTCCGACAGCTTGCCGGTGATGCGGTCGTCGAAACGGGCGCCTATGCAGACCACCAGGTCGGCGTTGTGCATGGCCAGGTTGGCCTCGACCGTGCCGTGCATGCCCAGCATGCCGACGAACTGCGGGTCGGACGCGGGGAACGCGCCCAGGCCCATCAGGGTCAGGGTGCAGGGCGCGCCGGTGTGGCGCACCAGATCGGTGTAGGCCTCGCAAGCCTCGGGGCCGGCGTTCACCAGCCCGCCGCCGCCGTAGAAGATGGGCCGCTTGGCCTGGGCGATCAGCGCGGCGGCGCGGCGCACGGCCGACTGCGGCAGCTTGGGCGCCAGCTTGCCCGCCTGGCGGCGCGCGCGCAGCGCGGCCAGCCGCTGTTGCGAGGGCTCGGCATCGTCATCCGCATCGCGCGGCACGGCCAGTTGCACGTCCTTGGGGAAATCCAGCAACACCGGGCCGGGCCGGCCCTGGCGGGTCAGTTCGAAGGCGCGGGCCGTCACCGCGGCCACGTCGTCCACCGAACGGACCTGCGTATTCCATTTGGTCACGGAGCGCGAGATGCCGATGGCGTCGCATTCCTGGAAGGCGTCCGTGCCGATGGCGGCCGTGGCGACCTGGCCGCTGATACAAAGCACTGGGATCGAATCGCACATGGCATCGAGCAGGCCGGACGTGGTGTTGGCCATGCCGGGACCGGAAGTGACGAAGACCACGCCCGTGCGGCCGGTGCTGCGGGCATAGCCTTCGGCGGCATGCACGGCGGCCTGCTCGTGGCGCACCAGCACGTGGCGCAGGCGCGGCTCGGCGTACAGCGCGTCGTAAAGCGGCAGCACCGCGCCGCCGGGGTATCCGAAAATGGTATCCACGCCGCACGCAATCAGCGTGTCGAGCAGAATTTTCGCCCCGTTATGAGCGGGGCGTTCAGTGGCGGCAAGCGCGGCGGCGGCGGTGGGGTGCAGGCGATCGTTCATGCTATCCATCTTATTCGTAGATCGGAAGAATATTTATCTTCTTTTCCACGAATAACGACTGGACGGAGTAAATTTATCTTTGATTTGAAGGAATCAAAGAAAATGAACCTGGACAAGTTTGATCTCGCCATTTTGAAGGTGCTGCAGGACAACGCACGCGCCAGCCTGAACGACATCGGCGCGGCGGTGGGCCTGTCGTCCACGCCGTGCTGGAACCGCATCAAGCGCATGGAAAGCGCCGGGGTGATCCGCGGCTATACCGTGGACATCGACCCAGCCAGCCTGGGCTTCATGGACACGGTGATCGTCCACGTCACGCTGGAAAGTCACAGCGAGGAGACGCTGTACGAGTTCGGCCGGGCGCTGGCGCAGATTCCCGAGGTCCTGGAAGCCTTCCTGGTCTCGGGCGACTACGACTATTACATCCGCATCGCCGTGCGCGACACCCGCGACTACGAGCGGCTGCTGCGTGAGCAGCTCTACCGCATCCCGGGCATCCGGCACAGCAAATCCTGCTTCGTGCTGCGCCGGCTTAAGGAAACCAAGCTGCCGTTGACCGGTTTGGCGGAATAGGCGCGTCTTCAGCGCAGCACGAAGTCCACCGGCTCGGCGGGCTCGGGCAGCGGCCGCACGCCCAGGCCCTCCAGCAGGTCGATCTCGATCACGCGGGCCAGCGCAGACAACGGCAGGTCGTTCTCATCCGAGCCGAACGGGTCTTCCAGTTCGTCGCCCACCGCGTCCAGGCCGAAGAAGGTATAGGCCACGATAGTCACGGCCGCCGGCATCATGTATTCCAGCGTGCCCACCAGGCCGAAAGGCAACAGCAGGCAAAAGAGCCAGGCCGTGCGATGCAGCAGCAGCGAATAGGCGAAGGGCGAGGGCGTGAACTTGATCCGCTCGCAGGCCGCCTGGATGGCGGCGCAGGCGGCCACGCGCTGGGTCAGCGCCTGGTACAGGATGTCGCTCAGCTCGCCGCGCCGCAGGCAGGCCGCCAGATCGCGGTTGATGGCCATGAGCAGGGCGTCGGGCACGTTGCGGCAGCCGTTGAGGGTCTCGGCCTCGTCCTGCTGCACCCAGGGGCGCGCAGCAGAAACCATGTCTTCCTGGCGCAGCCGCGCCGCCAGCGCGTAGCCGAAGCCGATGCAACGGCGCACGATGCGTTCCTGCACGGGGTTGGCGGTGCTGGCCGCCAGCAGCACCGCGCTTTCGCGCGCCAGGCTACGCGCCTGCACGATCAGCTCGCCCCATTGCTTGCGCGCTTCCCACCAACGGTCGTAGCAGACGTTGTTGCGAAAGCCCATGAACACGGACAGGGCCAGGCCGAACAGCGAAAACGGCACCGCCGACAGGTGGGCGGGCGAGAACCACTCCTGGTGGTACATCCACACCACCAGGCAGGACAGCGCCGTGATGACCAGGATGCGGCTGAGGATCCGGGGAATGATGGAGCCGCGCAAGACAAAGAACAAAGCCAGCGCGGAAGGACGCGGACGGACAATCATGGTGCTAACCAGGAAGAACAAGGCGGCGCACACTATACGCCCATCAAGCTGTCAAATACGCGCCGATATAATTCTGTTTCGTCTCACCGCCACTTCCACCGAGCAATGACCAACGAAGACACTCCGATCAAGCCCTGGTATGCCGTCCGCCGCTCCAAGCTGCACGGCAACGGCGTCTTCGCCGCGCGCAAGATTCCCGCAGGCACGCGCATCGTCGAGTACGGCGGCGAGCGCATCAGCGCCAAGGAAGCCGACCGCCGCCATCCGACCAATCCGGACGATCCCTTCCACACTTTCTTCTTCGCGCTCAGCTCCGGCCGCGTGATCGACGGCGGCGACAACGGCAACGACGCCCGCTGGATCAACCATTCCTGCGAACCGAACTGCGAGGCGCAGGAAGGCAAGCACGGCAAGCGCGTCTACATCGTCGCGCTGCAGGACATCCCGCGCGGCACCGAGCTGTCGTACGACTACGGTCTGGTGCTGGACGGCCGCATCACCAAGAAACTGAAGGAAGGCTACCGCTGCCTCTGCGGCACGCCGCCGTGCCGCGGCACGATGCTGGCGCTGCCGGCCAAAAAGAAGAAGAAGGAAGCGGCCGACCAGCCCGAAACTGTCGAAGCGGCCTCCTGATCCTGGCGGGGTCGGACCCCGCCGCGTCCCTAAGACCCCGGTCGCAGCGGGCGTATTCCGGCCCCAGCCCCCGACAGGCGTACAATCCCCCAGGTCGTTAACACGACATGCAGTACGTCTTCAGGGCGGGGTGCAATTCCCCACCGGCGGTATGCCATGCAATGTGGCGAGCCCGCGAGCGCCCGGCGTCCTTCACGGATACCGGGGTCAGCAGATCTGGTGAGATGCCAGGGCCGACGGTCATAGTCCGGATGAGAGAAGATGTGCCGGCACAACGGTAGCACCGGGCGCACCCGCGCCTGGACTGCTGTATTGCGTTCGGCTGTCGAGTAGCCCTGAAACGTTTTTCGCCCCTTTTAACTTGCGAGAGCGTTTCAAATGTCCAACGTTACCCTTACCCCGCAGTCCCCCATCCCCAGCCTGGCTTCGCAGCCTTTCGCCGCCCGCTTGCAGCGCGCCCTGCATCATCTGCGCCTGGGCCGTCCCGTCATCCTCATGGACGACTTCGACCGCGAGAACGAGGCGGACCTGATCGTGGCCGCCGACAAGCTGACGGTACCTGTCATGGCCCAACTGATCCGCGACGGCAGCGGCATCGTCTGCCTGTGCCTGCCCGGCGAAACCCTGGACCGGCTGGAACTGCCGCCGATGGTCCAGCGCAACCAGAGCCGCTTTGCCACGGCTTTCACGGTTTCCATCGAAGCGCGCGAAGGCGTCAGCACCGGCGTGTCGGCCGTGGACCGCGTCACCACCATCCGCGCCGCCATTTCGCCGTCGGCGCAGAGCGAGGACATCGTCAGCCCGGGCCACGTGTTCCCGCTGCGCGCCCAGCCGGGCGGCGTGCTGACCCGCCGCGGCCACACCGAAGGCTCGGTGGACCTGGCGGTGCTGGCCGGCCTGCGCCCGGCCGGCGTGCTGTGCGAACTGATGAATGCCGACGGCACCATGATGCGCGGCGCCGCCCTGGAACGCTACGCCGCCCAGCACGGGCTGGTGGCGCTGACCATCGCGGAACTGGCCGACCATCTGCAACAGCTGAAGGACGGCCAGGCCGAGGCGATCGACGACGAAGTGCTGGAGATGGCCGCGACGGTCTGATCCTTGCGCAGGCGGCGCCGGATCCGGCGCCGCCATTTTTTTACCTCCGCGTCCTGAGCGCCATGGCGACGACCATCGCCGCCAGCGCGCATGCGCCACCCATCGCATACACCGCGCCGTAGCCTTGCTCGCCGGCCAGCCAGCCGGCTGCCGGACTGCTCAGCCCCAAGGCCACGTCCAGGAAGGCCACATACGCCCCCATGGCTGCGCCCCGGCTTGCCGCGGGCACGCGGCGCACGGCTTCGACGCCGAAGGCAGGGAATGCCAGCGAGTAGCCCGCACCCGTCAGCAGCGCGCCTGCAAATGCCCAGGCCGGTGTGGTTCCGGTCCAGATCAGCCATTGCCCTGCGGCTTCAATCAGCACGCACACGAGCGCCACACGCGCGCCGCCCAGCTTGTCCGGCAGGCCGGCAAAGAACACGCGGGCCAGGATGAAGCCCACGCCGAACGCGGTGAACATCCACGCGGCGCCGTCCCAGCCGCGTTGCGAAAACAGCAAGCTCACGAACGCGGTGATCACGCCGAAGCCGACGCTGGCCAGCGCCAGGCCCGCGCCGGGCAGCAGCACCAGGCCCAGCACCTTGTAGAAAGGCGTACGCACGCCGCCCGCCGCGCGCACCCCGCGCAAAGGCAACACCAACGCCAGGGCCGCCAGCGGAATCAGCGCCGTGGCCCAGGCAATGCCCGCAAAGCCTGTGACGCCGTAGAGCCGCATGCCGGCGGGCGCGCCCAGCGCATAGGCGGCGTAGATCGCCACGCCGACCCAGGCCATCACGCGGCCCGCATTCTGCGGCCCCACGCGGCCCACGCCCCAGCTCAGTGCACCGGTGACGATGAGGCTTTCGGCGCAGCCCATCAACGCGCGTCCGGCCAAGAGCGCGCCCAGCGCCGCCTGCGGCCGCGCCGACAGGTCGTCGGCCAACAGATAGAACAGTCCCGCAATGGAGCCCAGCACGAAGCCGCCCACCACCGCGCGCTTGGCGCCGCGACGATCAGCCAGCGAACCCGCATAGGCGCGCGACAGCAAGGCGGCGGCGAACTGCAGGCCCGCCACCACGCCGACGACCAGCGCCCCCAGCGCCAGCGTGCCATCCACATACAGAGGCAGCACCGGCATGGGCAGGCCGATCATGAAGAACCCGACGAACACCGCCAGCGCCAGCGGCAGCACTTGCGCGAAGACGGAGCGCACGGGCCCCTGGGCCGCGGGCATGGCCCCGGCCGTCGATGAATGCGACATTGAATTTCCTTAAGTGAGAGATGCGCAAACCGGAACCAGTTTGAAAACCGCCGATGGCATAATCGCCGTGTGCGGGCGATGAACCGGATTGCCTGCTGGAAATTTTATGAGCCGTTGCTCATATTCGATACTCGCCTTTCACAGTACCCATGACCGCCATCCCACAGCCCCGGAAATCGCCGCGCCAGCTCAGATCCCAGCACACCGTAGAGACGATTCTGCAAGCCACGGCTCGCGTTCTAGCCACCCACGGCTATGCGGGCACCAACACCAATCTGATCGCGGAGACGGCCGGCGTCAGCGTCGGTTCGCTATACCAGTACTTCCCGAACAAGAACGCCTTGATCGCGGCGCTGCACAACCGCCACGACAACCAGATGCTGGACGTGATCGACGGGGTCCTGGACAGCAATCCCGCGGCCACGCTGCGCGAGCGCGTCGCGGCCATTGTCGAAGCAATGCTGCATGCCCACATGCTGGAGCCCGCCCTACATCGCGTGTTGGAAAGGGAGTTCCCCCTGTTCGACCAGCCGCATGAGCACAGCCGCGCGGACCAGGATATCCACCGGCGCATGCGCCATCTGCTGGAACTGCATCGCGCCGAAATCGCGCAACAGGACCGCGACCTGGCGACCTATGTGGTGTTGCGCATCATGGAGTCGCTGGTGCACGCTGCGGCGCTGGAGCCGCCGGCGGGGTTCTCGACGCAGCAGCTGGAACAGGCGGTGGTCGACGCGGTGATGGGATACTTGGGCGCGCCGGCGACAGCCGCCCGCCCGGCGCCACGGAAGACCGCAAGGACCGTGCGCCGCTAACCGCGCATTTCGGGCCAGCGGCGATTGGCCCAGGCTGCTGGTGACATACCCCCGATGCCGGACAACTAGCGGCCCGGATCCCGGGCCATCTCGGCCAAACAGTCGGCGGCGCTGCCGGTAACGATGCGGGCGCTGCACGCCAGCATCAGGTTCAGATTCAGGCCAAAGTCTTCCACGGTGTAGCCCTCCGCATCGACCATGCGCGACATGCCGTCATCGGCCGCGGCGCCCACCGCCACCTGATCGATCAGCGAACCCGCCTGGCCGGTGTAGCCCCATACGGTCTTGCCGCAAGCGATGGCATAGCCGACTTCGAAAGCCGTGCCGGAATCGGGCTCGGCGCCGCGAAACGGGTTCAGGTTCGCCATCACCATGTCGGCGCGCCGGATCAGCGCGACGTTCTCGCGGTAGATCCATTGCGCCAGCGCCTGGCCCGCCAGGTCCTGCGGCGCCTCGTTGTCCAGCGGGAACAAGCCTTCGAACCCATACGTGGCGCACAGCGCCTTCAAGCGTTTGCCATGCGCCGCCGCATCGGGCAGGAACACGTCGAAACCCGCCAGATATACGCTGCGCATGATGACTACTCCGGATCGGAAACGTTGAAGGCTTCGCCGGTGGCGAAGAAAGAGCCGCCGGCCACGTAATGCACCGAGCGGCGCTCATCGTCGGGGAAATGCCAGCGGTTGCCGGAAAACGCTTCCGGCTCGGCCCATGCGGCCACGACCTCGCCAATGAAGAGGTCATAGGCCTGCTGGTTGTGCGGCTCGGGTACGACGCGGCATTCCAGCCAGCCCAGGCAACCGCTGATGAGCGGCGCGCCGATCTTGCTGGCGGGAAAGGTCGTCAGGCCGCTGGCCTGGAACTTGTCTTCGTCGCGCCCGGAATCGGTACCCACCCGCAGCGTGGCGCGGGCTTGCGCGCGCGACGGGATGCACAGCGCGAACTCGCCCGACGCTTCGATCAGGCCGCGCGTGTAGGTGTTCTTGTCCACCACCACCAGCATCTTGGGCGGGCTGAAATCCAGAGGCATGGCCCAGGCAGCCGCCATGACGTTGCGCGCATCCCCGTGGGCGCTGGTCACCAGCACCGTGGGGCCGTGATTCAGCAGCAGATAGGCGCGGGACAGGTCTACGGGTTCGATGGGGGACATGCGGCGCTTCCTAGAACATGCCGTTCTTGTTGGCGGGGTTCTCGGGGATTTCCTGGCTCACGTCCCAGTGTTCCACGATCTTGCCGTCTTCCACGCGGAAGATGTCCATCACGGCCTGGCCGCGGTCTTCCGGCGAATCGCGCCACAGGTTGTGGATAAGCACCAGATCGCCCTCGGCGATGACGCGCTTGATTTCGACGATGGACTGCGGATGCTGCTCGAAATAGGCGGGAAAGAAGTCCACCAGGGGACCGACGCCGTCCTGCATATAGGGGTTGTGCTGGGTGTAGTTCGGGCTGACGTACAGGCGCACCGCCTCGTCGATGTCGCGGTCCTGGAACATCATGCGAAAGAAAGCCACCACGATGTCCTTGTTGGACTGGGAGGCGGCGGCGGCCGGCGCAGCCGCCATACAGGACGCCGCGACCAGCAGGCAGAGGGCCAACGATTTCAACTTCATACGCATACAGGGCAAACTCAGGTGTCGGAACGCCGGCTGGCGGTGCGCCAGTTTACAAACAAAAACATGGATTCCGGCCCCGGGGTCCAATGAAAAAGGGCCTCTCGCCGAGGCCCTTCCCGATCTGCCTGCGGGCGGGATCAATAGCCGACGGTATAGCGGCGGCGCGAATGCTTGGGCGTCTCGAGTTCGTCGACCAGCGCAATCGCATAGTCTTCCATCGAAATCCAGCTCTTGCCTTCGTCATCGGCCAGCAGGGTGTCGTCGCCCAGGCGGAACTTGCCGGTGCGTTCGCCCGGCTCGAACAGGGCGGAGGGCGACAGGAAGGTCCAGTTCAGCACCTTTTCATGGCGCAGGGTGTCCAGGAACACTACGCCGGCGCGGGCCTCCGGCTTGTAGGCGTCGGGGAATTCGGGGGTGTCGATCAGCATCTTGCCGGGCGCGACCAGCAGGCTGCCCGCGCCGCCGACCACCAGCAGGCGCGGCACGCCCGCGTCCTTCACGGCGCTCAAGAGCGGCTTGGCGTCCGACGACACGAAGCGCGATGCGCTGATCACGGCGTCGTGGCCGGTCAGCAACGCGGTCAGCGCTTCCGGATCGGTGGCGTCGCCCTGCTTGATGGTCAGGCCGAGCTGCGGATTCACATCGGACAGATTGCGGGCGATGCCCGTGACCTGGTGGCCACGCTTGAGCAATTCGTCAGCCACGCGCGAACCCACGCGGCCGGTAATTCCGATCAATGCAACTTTCATGGTCTTGCTCCTTGGGTAGGGGGAGCCAGGGCCGCCGCAACTTGCGGCGCTACGTGCTTAGGCTCAGGCAAAGCCATACTATTCGTACAAATCCGATCGAAAAACCCGTTAAATCGGACTAGTTTTTTGCAATTTATGCACCAATAGCCGGTAAATCCGGACGGATTGGACGGAAGGGACAGCCTGCCGGGCGCTTTCGCAGCCGCCAGGCCAGTGTGCTCCCGACGGCCCCGCTTGAACAGGGGGCCGCCGCGGCGGCAGGTGTTCAGGCCGCGGCGCGCTGCGCCTGGTAGACCTGCAGATGCGCGTAAGCCGTGCGCAGATAGGTCGCGTCCACGCCCAGGGTGCGGGCGCGCCGCACCATGTCGCCGACGATGTGATCGGCCTCGACCGGCAGGCCCTGGCTCAGGTCGCGGAACATCGACGCGGTCACGGGTTGGGTACGGTCGGTAATCAGCTTGCGCGCGGAGGCGTCGGCTTCCGGCCGCACGGCGTGGCCCGAGGCGGCGGCAACGGCTTGCGATTCCTGCAGCAGCCCGCTCATGATGTCGATGCCGTCGTCGGTAGAAGCAATCTGCCCGACCGAGCCGCGCATCAGGCAGGTAGCCGCGGCCAGCGTGGTCAGGAACACGTATTTTTCCCAGATGTCCTGGTAGATGTCGGTGCTCAGGCGGCTGACGTATTCGCCGCCGGCCAGGGCCTGTTCCAGCGCCACGCAGCGCTCGCTGCGAGCGGGGCCCGCGCGCTCGCCGAAAACGATGTTGGCGTACTTGCCCAGATGCACCACTTCACCCTCGGGGCCCAGGGTGGCGTTGATCTGGCACAGTCCGCCCAGCACCCGGTGCGGCTCGAACTCGCGGTCCAGCACGTCGTACTGCAGCACGCCGTTCATGATGGGCAGCACGGCGGTATCGGGTCCGACCGCGGGGCGGATGGCCTCGATGGCGCTGGCCAGGTCATAGGCCTTGCAGCTCAGCACCACCACGTCGTAGCTGCCTTGCAGCGTCTGCTGCGTGACCAGCTGCGGCTGCAGCGTGGCATCGCCCAGCGGGCTCTTGATGCGCAGGCCCTGTTCGCGGATCCGCGCGGCGCGCGGTTCGCGCACCAGGAAGGTCACGTCCGCGCCCGCCTGGGCCGCCCGTCCGCCGAAGTATCCGCCGGTGCCGCCGGCGCCCAAGAACAACATCCGCATGCCTGTCTCTCCTTGTAGGCCGCCCGCCGTCTGCGCGGGCTCATGGCGGAATTATGCGCCTTGCGGGGGAAGCGGGTGTTCGTGCTCCTGCCAAGCCTGGTAACCGCCGCGCAGGGCCCAGGTCTTGGGATAACCGGCGGCGCGCAACCGCGACGCCAGCAGCGCGGCCGACACTTCGTTGGGGCAGGCGCAGTACACGACGATGTCGGATTCCAGCGCCTGGGCATCGAGCCGGGGCAAGGGCGCCTTCAGGTCCACGGCGATGGCGCCAGGGATGCGCTGCTCTTCGCGCAGCGCTTCGGGACGCACGTCGAACACCAGCGCGTTGCGGCCGTCCTGCCGCCACTGCATCAATTCATCCACCGACAGGCGCGGAATCACGCGCAGGCTACGCAACAGGATCCGGCGCCGCAGGAAACGCGCCAGGATGTACAGCGCCAGCACCGCCGCCAGCACGCCCAGGCCCATCGCGCCATAGGTGCCCAGAATCTCCAGCACGTCGTTGACCACGTTGTGGAACAGGCCGCCCAGCAGCAGGGCCGAGCCCGACCAGATCAGGGAGCCCACCAGGTCGTAGCCCAGAAAGCGGCGGTAGGGCGTGCCCGTCAGGCCCGCCATCACGGTGGACAGCGCCCCCGCGCCGGGCAGGAACTTGCACACCAGCAGGGCGCGCACACCGATGCGCAGGTACAGACGCTGCGTCTGGCGGATGCAGGAATCCTGCGATAGTGACATCTTGCAGATCACGCCCAGAAGACGCGAGCCGTAGCGCTGCCCAGCCACATACCAGAGACTGTCGGCCAGCAGGCAAGCAGCCGTGGCGGCCATCCAGGGCACGAGCCACCCGCCCGCGCCGGCCAGCGCGCCGGCGGCGATCAGCATGGGATAGGCGGGCACCGGCAAGCCGGCCTGCTCGACCAGCACGTTGGCGAACACCAGCCACCCGCCGTACTGTTCCAGCAGCAGTTGTATATCTTGCATGGGGTCTTCCAGCTTGCCGCGCCACGCGCGCGGCTCATACCTGCGATTTTAGGCGCGCGGGCCCTGGATCGGGGTGTTGGCAGCCGCAACGGCCCGTTCCATGCGGCCGGTCTGTCCACCCCTTGGCAGACACGCACCGCTCTGGTGCCACCAATCCCCGCCAGGGTGCCTATAATCCTGCCCGGCCATCAGGTTTCCCCGACTTGTCGCGGGAATGCCCCATGGCATACAACTTGCTTCGCCAGGGCTGGCAGCGAACCCGACCATTCGGATGGGGCGCGTCGCCTGGCGCTCCCCATCCGATGACCGATCCCACGCCCTCGTTTCCGTACGCTAGTCCCGGCACGCCTGCCGGCGG